>Ga0247611_10000715_pt1 | contig 64907 bp, 53 predicted proteins | sample 177DNAGHGhighgp2_FD_192422 | JGI IMG/M metagenome (GOLD analysis project Ga0247611, IMG submission 192422) | Sheep rumen microbial communities from Palmerston North, Manawatu-Wanganui, New Zealand - 1770 DNA GHGhigh gp2 | ecosystem: Host-associated > Mammals > Digestive system > Stomach > Rumen...
GATTGAAACCGTGCGCGGACTCCTGTCGGGCGGGTCGGGCTCCCCGGCGCGAACGGGGCGCAGTCGTTCTCATCGCAGTCGTAGTTCTTGGGCGCAGTGTTTGTCGTTCTGCTGAAACTCCCGCGTGATTGGGCCGCAGGCGCTTTTCCCCCTTCGGTTTTTCCCAACGCACTGGCAATGCCGCCGTCACCCCCGACCACCACCCCGAAATTTGGACCAGGTCGCTCCGCTAACGCTTCGCTCTGGCCAACCACCATCAATCCCCACCAACCACCCTAAGTTGAAAGTTCGGAAAAGGTCGCTCCGCAAAGCTCCGCTCTGGTACCACCATCGTCCCCAACCGCCGCCCTAAGTCGAAAGTTCGGAAGGTGTCGCTCCGCAAAGCTCCGTTCTGTACCACCATCGTCCCCAACCGCCACCCTAAGTCGAGAATTCGGAAAGGTGTCGCTCCGCAAAGCTCCGCTCTGGTACCACCATCAACTCCCACCAACCACCCTAAGTCGAAAGTTCGGAAAGGTGTCGCTTCGCAAAGCTCCGCTCTGGTACCACCATCAACCCCCACCAACCACCCTAAGTTGAAAGTTCAGAAAGGTGTCGCTCCGCTATCGCTTCGCTCTGTACCACCATCGTCCCCAACCACCACCCTAAGTCGAAAGTTCGGAAAGGTGTCGCTCCGCAAAGCTCCGCTCTGTACCGCCATCGTCCCCAACCGCCACCCTAAATCGAAAGTTCGGAAAGGTGTCGCTCCGCTACCGCTTCGCTCCGTACCACCATCGTCCCCAACCGCCACCCTGAAATTGAGAAAGGGGTTTGTTGTAAAGGCTTAATTTCTCTTTCTGTGGGTACGGTGCTTAAAAAATGCCAAGTCCCTAAATAAACTCCGCCCCGCTATCGCGGGTCTCCGTTTGCCGTTAGGGAACTTGCTTTTTTAACCACCTCGTTTTAGTCGCAAAGCGCAATCGTCCCAATTCTTCAGAGAGAAGAAATAGAAAAGCCCTCCACCGTCGCGGCGAGGGCTTCCCCGAAAAAAATGAAAAAAATGTATTTGTTGATGATGACTCCGTCTATTTCAGTTCAAAATGGCACTTGTCGACGAATGTCTTCCAGTGGCCACCCCAGACGATTTCAACGCCCTGGTCGCTGGCCACCTGAAACATCAGGTCTGCCAGCTCCTCGAACCTGGACCAGTCGACAACCTTCCTGTCCATGCTCAGCGGATAGAGATCCACCGCTTTCCCGGTCAGGTGCTTCGAGTTCTTGTTTCTTGATTTTCCCTGTTTCACATATTCGCGCTGCTGCTCTTCAGTGCGCAGCCCTTCCGACACGTTGAAGGGGTAGGAGCACCGAGCAGCGCACTCAATCACGATGGCCTTCAGGCGCTCATCCACGCCCTCCAAACGCTTTTTCGATAATTCTGACAGTTCCATCGCGCACCTCCTTATCTGTAAGCATCGCGTTCATACATGCCCATCCTTCGCCATTCCCAAGGGGGAACGGCTCTGTCATCGCACCACAAACCCAATCCGGCCAGCTTCGCCTCAGCTTCCAGCTGAGCGTAGCGCGGATTGCTGTCGACTTCCTTATAATGCCAGGCTAAACCCTCCTTCAGCATTTCCGCGCCGATGTCAACGCCGTCGTGAAACGCCGTCGCTATCCATCGCCCGTACATGTCGCGCTGCTTCAGCTTCAGGCCTACGGCCTTCCCGCTGATGAGCCAGTGCAGGTGAAGTGTGGCCACATCGCCGTAATACTGACCCCGCTCTGGCGCATCGATGCCGCTGATGCGGACTACAATCCGCGTCAGCTCATACGCCCACGGATTAACACCGGGGTTGTAAGCCTCCTTAGTGTTCACTGTCATTCTTCCCTCGAAGGTGTCGCCATCGATGACTCGGCTCACCTTCAGGAACACTTTGACGCTGTCACTTACTGACAGACATCCGGTCACATTCGCCGCTGCGTGGCTCGTGACCCCTTGGCAGCTGCATAGTAATAGCAGTGCCAACGAAAAGAAAATTAGCTTTTTCATATCTCTATTGTTTTTAGATTGCGCTGCAAAAATATACCACTTTTCCCGCACAATAACAGCCTCAGTACCGCAAGTTACGGAACGATAGGCACTTATCTCTATTTATTTCTATTTTCCTTATACTTTTGCCCTGCCGCCGCCAGAATAGGCAAATGAGCCGCAGAGGAAAAACAATATAAAGATTATGATCTGCTTCTCTACCCATGACGGCAGCGGCCTGCAATTAACCTATTTATTAACCCTTAAAATTCAATTATCATGGGTAAAATCAAGCAAGGAATCCTGGGTGGATTCAAAGGTAAAGTCGGAACCGTCATCGGCTCCAGCTGGAACGGCATCGCCTACATGCGTGGCCTTGCCCAATCTGTCAAGAACCCGAAGACCGCTGGCCAAACGACCCAACGCGGTTTCTTCAAGGAAGTCCTGGACATCGCTGGCCAACTCTCCAAAGAGCAGCTGGCCTTCCTGTTCCCGACGGCTCCCACCAAAATGACCCGTCACAACGCCCTCATCAAGCAGCTCACCGAGGTTGCTGCCGTTGATGGCGACGTGAAGAGCGTCGACCTGGGCAACATCAACTCTCTCGGCAACGCCCCGACTGGCGAGCTGCCTGATGTCGCCATCACCGCTGCAGGTGAAAACCTGACTATCTCTTGGGACGGCGACACGGCCAACCGTGCCGAAGCTGCCGACGAATACCCGACGGTATTCGTGGCCAACGTCACCAAGAAGAAGGTCTTCCTGGTCAACTCCACCACCGCCCTCGGCAGCACGGGTGAAGTGTCCTTCAATGTCGGCCTGGCCGCCTACGGCGAGGAAGGCGACACCTTCAGCGGCTACATGATGCTCACTGGCTCCAAAATTTACCTCGTGGGCTTCGGCACGATGGCCGTCACCAAGCGTCCCGCCAGACCCAAGAAGCGCGACTAAACCATCTTAGGCCATACGTCAAAAGCCGTCCCTTCGGGCGGCTTTTTTAAGGTCCATCTTGGTGCGGTTTCGGTCTATACCAAGTCCCTACCAAGTCCCTACCAAGTTCGCAAGCTAAAACGTCAGAAAACAAACCTTAAAAATCCTAAAAATCATGGGTAAAATCAAACAAGGAATCCTCGGAGGATTCAAAGGTAAAGTGGGAACCGTCATCGGCTCCTCATGGAATGGCATCGCCTACATGCGTGGCCTTCCGCAATCCACAAAAGACCGTAAATCCGCTGCCCAATTGGCGCAGCGTGACTTCTTCAGGGAAGTCCAGGATCTCGTTGGCCAGCTGAGCTATGAGCAACTGGTTTTCCTGTTCCCCAACTCGGCCAAGGGCATGTCCCGTCGTAACCTTCTGGTCAAGCAGCTGTCAGCCGACCCGCTTGTCGCCGAAGGCTCCAAGCATGTCGACTTGGCCAGCATCACTTCTTTAGGCAACGCTCCAACCGCTGACCTGCCAGATGTCACCATCACCGCTTCGCGTTCCACTGTCACCATCGCATGGGATGCCGAAAACGACTGGCGCGCTCAACATGGCGACGAGTATCCGACCATCTGTGTGCTCAATGTCACTCGGAAGAAAATCTTCCTCGTGCATTCCACAGTGACGGTCGGCACATCCGGTGTGCAATCATTCAGCCTCAGCCATGACGCCTTCGGCGTTGGCTCCGACGAGTACAACGGCTTCATGCTCAGCACTGGCGCAACCACTGCGCCTCACGGCTTCGGCACCCTCGGTGTCATCAACCGTCCAGCCCGCCCGCCAAAAAAGAACAACTAACCTAATGTCTAACCCCTAATAACAAGTAAAGCTATGGGAAAAATCAAGCAAGGAATCCTCGGAGGATTCAGAGGAACGGTCGGCACAGTTATCGGCTCCTCATGGAATGGCATTGCCTATATGAAAGGCAAGCCGCAATCGGTAAAGAACCCCAAGACTGACGCACAACTGCAGCAGCGGGGTTTCTTCAAAGACCTGCAAAGCCTCATCGGCCAAATCACCGACGAGCAGCTGCAGTCGCTCTTTCCATCGGTCACGCGCGGCATGACCCGCCGCAACATGCTCACGCGCCAGCTGGCCGCTGCCGCTATCGTGACAGACGACGTGAAATCCGTCGACCTCTCCCTGATGGAGGGCATCGGCAACGGCGAGCGCATCGACTCGCCAATGCTCGAAAGCCTAGTTTCCGAAATCGATGGCTCATTGGCCATCTATGCTGAAGCTGCCGCAGCCGAGGCCATCGGTAAGCCTGCCGCAGCCAACTTCATCGCGGTCGCCTACAACGTCACCAAGCGCAGAATCGGTGTCTTCAACACTGATGTCACAGACCCCAGCATGGGTGTGTCCGTGCCTGTCGGCAATTGGGCTGAGCAGGGCGACACCGTCCGCTTCTACCTTACTTATGCCGCATCCGGGGAGAATGTCTATCTCCGCGGCTTCGGCTCGTTCATCATTAAAACCAGACCTGAGAAGGTTGGCCGCAAAATCGGTAAATAACAGCAGCCATGAACATCTTTGAATGGGCATCTTTGCTACTGGCACCGATTACGGGTGTCGCTTCCTGGCTCGCCGCTACGCGGCTGCGCCAGAACCGCACCATCCGTGAGATGCAGCAGACCATCCTCAACCTGGTTGAGGAAAACAAACGCGTCTATTCCGAGCTGACCGAAGCCCGACGGGAAATCGTCGGGCTATCGGCCCAGGTCGCGCAGCTCAACCTTGAAAACGCTGAGCTGAAGCAGATGATTGAAAACCTGTAAGGCCATGAAGACACGCATCCTTGTTTTCCTCCTCATGTTGACGGTGACGATGGTATTGTGCGCCTGTGACGCGAAGCGCCGCGCTCAGCGTCGCATCCGTCGCATAACGGAACGCTGTCCCGAGCTGGTGACCGTCCAGGCGCACACCATCGACACTTTTATTCCGCTTCCTCCTGTGGTCGATTCAGCCGTGATGCCCCTTGCTCCGCTGCTTGACGGCCAAGCCGTCAAAATCCAGACGGAGCAGGGCACCTTCACGGCCACGGCCACCAACGACAGCCTCACAGTCACCTACGAGGCCGAGCAAGAGCCAGTCCACTACGAGGACACCTTGCGTTATTCGCAAGTCGTCATCGAGGATCCTCCGCCAGCCGAGAAGAAAAAGCCTCCCGCATTCCTGTGGTTTCTTCTCGGCATGGTGGTCGTCCTGCTGGCCATCATTATCACTGCAATCATAATTGTGATCAAAATGGTAAAGACCTCCTGATGGGGGTCTTTCCTTTTATATGCTCGGCGCTCGATGGTGTGTGTAGCGGCTCTGTCGTAGTGTAATTGTTAATCCGATGCCGGCCAAAGGTTGCGGGGTCAGGTGTCGCATCTTTTAGGAAGCTCCTTGGCCGCAACCTTTGTCCGTCCTCGGCTAATAGATTGGTTTCCGTTTTCCCGCTCGGTCTTAGTCGAAAAGCACCGGCAATGAAAACGATTCGGATGGGCTGCCTGCCTGCCAAAGGCTGCGGAGGTCGCTCGTCCCCGTTGGGGAAGCTTTAGGGCCGCAGCCTTTGTCAGTAAGTCAGGCTCCAGTTTATAAAAAGGAGGGGAGTAGGTTCGGCAAACAGGCGCACGATGACGCACCTTAATTATATAGTGTTGCCGAAATCAAAAAAGGTTGTATTTTTGTCTCGCTTTTGACGGCCCTAACATCCGGCAAAAGCACCCCATCTCACTAATGGGTTATCTATATTTGCGTGAGCCGCTTCGCGAGGAGCGGCTTTTTGCTTTTTATTGTAAATCAATGATTTAAGTTTTTATAGAAGGTGTGTAATTGCCTTTTGATAAAAATATAACTATCAGATAATCAATTATTTTGTCTACTTTTATGGGCAAATCTTGGGTAAATTGGCCTAAAACGATGAGAAAATAGGGGCGACTTTGCCGCATGGTTTTTATATCAAAACCTCGTCGATGCCCGAAAAATATAAATACATGATGGGCAAATTTATATCCACATTTTAAATCTCATGGGCAAATCATGGGCAAATCCTCAAAATGGCAAAAAAATAGGGGAGTCACGAATCTTCGTAACTCCCTCATTTTCAGTTTGTCGGGGCAAAAGGATTCGAACCTTCGACCCCCTGCTCCCAAAGCAGGTGCGCTAGCCGGACTGCGCCATACCCCGAAAAAAAAGACGATGCAGCATCGTCTTCCTTCTTTCGCGGAGAAGGGGGGATTCGAACCCCCGGTACCCATTGCTGGATACGACAGTTTAGCAAACTGTTGGTTTCAGCCACTCACCCACCTCTCCTCGGCGTTGAATTGCGGTGCAAAAGTAGGCTTTTTTCTGATACCCACAAGCTTTTTTTGATGATTTTTTTCAATTATTATTCTTGTTAGTTGATTTTCAGTAAGATATTTTCTCGTTTTTACATACCAGTCATCGTGTTGGATGGGTTTGCCTAAGACTGTATGGTGCCAAATTCCGCAAAAATCTTTTTCTTCGTTGATATGAAATGAAATAATTCATATATTTGCAGGCTTAATTATACAAACTCAATCGGGTTTCGTGCCCTGATTTGTCTAAAAACTTAGTGAAATGGAAAACAATGAACAACTGAATCAAAATTCCATCATTAATGAAGGAATTGAGAATGAACAGATTACGGAAATGACTTCGAAGAAAGCCATTGATGCAATTGAGAAAAAGAAGATTGTCAAACTTATCCAGTCTAGCATTTTGCCTGCTAAGGTGAAAATTGAAGTGCACACTTTGATGGATGCTAGTAACGCTGAATCCATCCCAGCTAACGATGAGGTAATGCCTGAAATCGAGAATACTCCCGAAATTGAGGATGATGAACTTGTGGAAGACAGCAATGAGCTTGATGGCCTCAATAAGCTGCTTTTGGTGGAGATGCTCGAAGAACTTGTGCAAAATCCCGATATCCAAAGCATCAAAGATAAGGTTGCAGCTATTCGTCTCCATTTCAATAAGTTGAACAAGGAAGACATGGACAATGAGCTTGACCAGTTCCTGCAAAGTGGCGGAGAAGCTGAGAGCTTCCAACATGCAGAAGACCCCATTGAGCAAAGGTTCAATACGGCTTTTGGCATTTTTAAAGCCAATCGCGCGAAGCAAAATGAAGACCTTGAAAAACAAAAGACGGAGAATTTGGCCAAGAAACAGGCCATCTTGGATGAGTTGAAAGAAATCATCGCATCAGACGACTCTCTGAAGAAGACATACGATGACTTCCGAGCCCTTCAGGACCGCTGGAAGGAAATAGGTCCGGTGCCTGCCGCCGAGAATTCCAATTTGTGGAACAACTACCACTTCCTTGTCGAGAAGTTCTTTGACAAAGTCAGAATTGGTCGCGAACTTCGTGACCTTGACATGAAGAAGAACCTTGACGCTAAGATTGAACTTTGCGAAAAAGCTGAGGAACTGTTGGATGAGAAGTCCATCACTAAGGCATTTAAGGCATTGCAGAAGCTACATGAGGATTGGAAGGAAGTCGGTCCTGTTCCGCAGGATAAGAAGGACGAGATCTGGGAACGCTTTAAGGCTGCTACCGACAAAATCAACCAAATTCGCCGTGAACATTATTCCAAGATTGAAGAAGAGCAAACGGCTAACTTGGAGGCCAAAAAAGCTTTGTGTGATAAGGCAGAAGAACTCATCGCCGAAGATTATCCAAGTGTGAACGCTTGGCAAAAGAAGTCAACGGAGCTGTCGGAGATTTTCGGCGTTTGGAAGACCGTTGGCCCCGCCAGCAAGAAAGACAACGAAGAGATATGGCAGCGTTTCCGCGGCGCTATGGACACGTTCTTTGCCAAGAAGAAAGCATTTTTCGCTTCACTGAAGGACCGTCAAACCGAGAACTTGGAACGCAAGACCCAACTCTGCATTGAGGCTGAAGGCCTGATGGATTCTAACGAGTGGAAGAATGCTACCGAGCAGATCAAGAAACTGCAAGAAGAATGGAAGACCATAGGTCCGGTGCCGAAACGTCATGCTGACAAAATCTGGAAACGTTTCCGCGCTGCCTGCGACACCTTCTTCAACCGCAAGAACGAGCACTTCAGCGGACGTCGCACAGAGGAAGAAGCCAACCTTGCCGCCAAGAAGGCCTTGTTGGATGAGATCAAGGCTTTCGAACTCACCTCAAGTCGCAACGAAAACATGGAAGCGATTAAAGCGTTCCAGAAACGTTGGATTGAAATTGGTTTTGTCCCGATGAAACACAAGGATACTATTAATAAGGAGTATCGTGAACTCATTGATGGCCTTTTCGACACGATGCGAAAGAACCAGAACGAGGCCTCGACCAACGACTTCAGGGAGATGATGGAAAGCTGGAAGGACGATCCGAATGCTGGCGACCGTGTCCGCAAGGAAAGCTCGAAGCTTCAGACTCGTATTCAGAAGTTGCGTGACGAAATTGCTGCAATGGAGAACAACATCGGTTTCTTCTCCAACAGCAAGAACTCAGAATTGATGCGCGCCGAATATGAGAAGAAGATCAACAAGGCCAAGGAAGACCTGAAGGTCCTTGAAGAGAAGCTGAAGATTGCTGAGGGATAAAGAAACAATCTTCTTAGTCGAAAAGCGGGATGAGGTTAACTCTTCCCGCTTTTATATTGCTTATGTGCAACAAAAAAAGCACCTCGTTTTGAGGTGCTTTTTTGGATTGGGAACCTTCCGATTAGAAGTTGAAGCGGAGGTTCAAAGCAGCTGACCAAGTGGAGTAGGTGCTGGCGTAGGTGTTCCACTTAGGATTGGTGAAGGTGTAGGTGTAAGGTTCCTCTTCAGTGCCCTTACCGTTAAGCTTCAGGATGTCGCTGCTGCTCAGGCGTTGCATGTTGCCCCAGCCTCTATAGAACAAGTTGGCGAGGTTCTTAACATCGATACCAGCGCTGATGCTAGTTCCACAGTTGAACTTGTAGGTTCTCTCATACTTGAAGTTAATGGTGTGTCTCCAAGGAGCGATGGCACCGCCGCGCTCGGCATACTGACCACGGTGGGCGCTCAAATACTTGTCGGCCTTGATGAAGTTGTTGAATTCTTCAGCATTGGTGTAGGGGCTACCCTGGGCCATGAGTTGGCTTTCAGTCGGGATGTAAACCAAGCTGTTGGAACCACCGTCACCATTAATATTGCTGGTCATGGTGTAGCTGTAACGCGTGTAGCTGTAGTTGCCAATGTAGCAGTGGTTGAAGCCTTCGTAGTAGAGACCGATGGTTTCAGAGGTGTGTTTGCCAATGCTCCAGGTCCAGCCAGCGTTGAAGAGCACACGGTGAGGTGTGACGTAGCTGCTGTAGCCCATTTCATGTGCGTTAGAACCATTGATGCCGAAAGCGTTGGTGCTGAAGGCGGAAGAGACTTGGTCGCCGATACCATCGGTGATGTTCTTACCCACAGCATAGGTATAGGCAGCCATCAGGTTGAGACCACACTTGAAGTCCTTGCTCAGATTTACAGTACCTGAATAGTAATAACCATTTTTGTCGACATTGGTGATGTAGTAAGGAGTGACCTTGCCACCGATGCTGTTGGTGACATTCTCGCTCACCCAAGTCCATCTCTTGTCAGGTTCGCCAGGCAGTTGGATGTCGTCGCCACGTTTGATACCGAGTTTGGTGAAAGATACGGTGGTGATGTCCTTGTTGTAGATGCCTTCCAAGGTGGCTTTGATGCCGCCAGGGAGTTCGGCGTCGAAGGCCAACGAGCTCTTCCAAGTCTGCGTCATTTTCAGGTTCTTGTCCATGATAGTGGTTGCGGTAGGAGCAGCCAGATCTGCCGGCAGGTTCTCAGTGCCGAACAGGGCGGCATGGTTAGCAATGATATCATTCAGGTTAGAGTAGAAATGGATGTCGGTATCATCGGCAGAAGGATTGATGTATTGATACTGCATGCAGTTGGAGTTACCCACAGTCGAAACGATCCACACGAAAGGCAGACGGCCAGTGTAGAGGCCCGAACCACCACGGATGATGTACTTACGATCGCCGGTGAGGTCCCAGTTGAAGCCCAAACGGGGTGAGAAGTTCACGCGAGCCTTGGGCATGTCGGCAGTTGAAAGACCCTTCAGGCTGTTTTCGCCGTCGGCAATAGCATGGTGGATAGTTGAGGTGGTACCATCTTCGTTGGTGACTTTTTCATCCCAACCTTCAGCAAATTCCTTGTTGTAGTTGTAGCTGGAGATAGAAGGATAGTAAGGCAGTTCAACGCGGAGACCGAGGGCAAGTTTGAAGCGCTCGCTGAGGGTCATTTCATCTTGCAGATAAACCGAACCTTGCATGTAATTGAAGGAAGGATACACTTGCTTCGGGTTACCATTGTTGTCGCGGTTGTTACCAAAAGTGATGGCAAAAGCAGTCGGGTTGGCACCGCTGGTGAAGTCATTCCAGCTGTTGTAGACATAGTAGCCAGCGCCGCCTTGCATGTAACCATTCTTGGTGTTGTCGAATTCATATTGGGCGCCAAAGGTGAAGTTATGGACACCAGTGAGGTAGCTCACTTCATCTGTGACAACGGCGGTCTGCACTTCACGAAGGTTACCGTATGTGAACGGGTCGGGACCGAAGCTGGTGTAGACAGCCTTGGTTTCAGCAACGCCGTCACCATCGGTGTCGAGGTTCTCAAGAATATCAACAGTGGGGAAGAGGTCGCCCACGAAGCTGCGGGGCTCATACTGGCGCGAGTAGGTGGCACGCAGCATGTTGTTGCCGCGGCCGCTCAGGAAGCTGTGGTTCCATTCAGCTGCAACAGAGCTGAAGTTCTGCTCTTGGAAGTAACGGCTACTCTCAAAGTAGAGAGCGCAATCAGAGGTACGGCCATAGCTGTTACGGTTGTATGGGTTGGGGACGATAGGATTCACCGAGTTGGAAGGTGAGGACGAATATTTGTTCTTCACCAAGCTGTAGCGGATGTTGAACTTATCTTTGTCGCTGATGTTCCAGTCCAAACGGGCCAACAACTTTAAGTCAGGTGTGCTGGCGCTGTAGTTCTGGTAACGACCTGGATCGTAGTTGTACTTGCTCTTCAGATAATCCTTCATCATGTTCATTCTCTCAACAGTAGGACGGCTGTATTGCGTGCTGCCACCCCACTCGACGTCTTCGCTTTCGCGGGCAAAATGGGTCTGACCGGGGTCAACATCGCTCTGATATTCGAAGTTCACGAAGAATAACAACTTGTCTTTCACGATAGGACCACCAACGCTGATGCCAACAGTATTGTCCAATGACTTGGAAAGGGACAGCCTTTCAGGATAGTTGCCTAACGCGTCAGCTTTGCCGAATTTGGTGCCGATGAGACCATCGTTGGTGAAGTAGTCATACAAGCTGACATGCCAATCGTTGGTACCGCTCTTGGTGACGGCATTGATGGCGCCGCCTGTGAAACCGCTGTGACGGACATCGAAAGGAGTGACGTTAATGGTCATGGCCTCGATAGCGTCCAAGGAGATGGGGCTACCGCCAGCAGGCAGGTTGCCACCAATACCGAAGGCGTTGTTGAAAGCAGCACCGTCAACGGTAACATACGACGAACGGTAGTTGCCACCGCCGATAGCCAAACCGTTGGAGGTGGTAGCAGCTTGAGGTGTCAAGGCCAACACATCGTTGAGGCTACGGCTGATGGTGGGCAACGTAGTAATTTGCTCGTTGTTAATGGCCGTAGTGGCACCGGCACGGTCGCTGTCCATTCCATTAGAAATGGCCTCGGCCACAACGGAGACTTCGCCTAGACCGACAGACTCTTCGTTCAAACGAACATTAAGGATCTTGGTCTCACCTAAGGTTGCAACAATGCCTTCTTGCTTCACCGTCTGGAAGCCGACCATACGCACCTCGATGGTGTAAGGCCCGCCAGGACGGATGTTGAGCAAACGGTAGGTACCGTTGGCATCAGCCACAGCATAATACTGCGAGCCTGAAGGCGTGTGCGTGGCAACAACTGTGGCGCCCGGAAGCGTTCCCTTGTTGCTGTCTGTGATTTTTCCACTGATGCTTGAAGTGGTCACCTGGGCCATCAAGCTAATGGAGGCAATCATAGCCACGAAAAAAGTAAGTAACTTTTTCATAGATAATAATTTAATGTTAATAATTAAGTTGATTGTATTTGATTTAGTTGTGTCGTTTTCATTTCATCAAAATATATAAGACCGTGCAAATATAAAGCTTTCCAACGACATGCCAACCCTTTATTTTATGACATTTTTGCCTTTTTTATGAAAAGAAATCAACAGTTTTTTGTTTATAACTTGTAAGAATCTGATTCTGAAAATAATGAAATGAGTTGTTTAGGCTATCTTTTAATGTGATGATACCTATTTATAATTATGGATTAAGCCATTCTTTCAAAAACTTACCCTCTTTCGATGAATGTTGTTGTTTTTTTGTGTATTTTTGAAGCCTGAAATACAATATAACCATGAAAAGGTTTTCATTCATTGTGATACTGGCTTTGATGATAGGCCTCAGCTCATGCGGCGATCAACATTCAAAGCAGTTTAAGGCGATGGAAGAGGAATTGAAGTCCATCGAATTGAAAATCAATGAAGTTGCGGATTGTGATGATCTTCAGATGATGAACTTCAGCATCTTAGGGTTGCGCTCCGATGTTGACAACTATCGTCAAGAATCGGAAATGACGGAGGCGGAAATTGAGCAGCTTGATGGCTTGATAGATCAGTTGGTGGCTTTGTGGAACGGCAAATGGGCTTCATTAGACTGCGAAAAGAACTTTGCCGAGGAGGAACTTGACACCTCTGGTGAGGAAGTAGGTGAGCTTGATTAAACAAATGGATGTTTCTTGCTATTTTTGCAAATCAATACTATAACATTATGGCATTCTTTTATAAACATAATCCAAAGAAATTCAACTACATACCTAGATATTATGACCCTGAGCAACAAGCATGGGAGGAGAAAAAGGCTGCCGCAGGCCTCGATTCAAAGCTGACTCATGAGGAGCAGCTCCGAATCAAGATGAGGCAGAAATGGGGTGAAAGCAGAAACGAAGAGAACAAGGAAGAACAACGCTCCAAGCTGATTCGTCGAATCGTACTTGGCGTCTTCATCCTGTTCGTTTTCTATTTCATTTTCTGTACGCCTGTGCTGAACAATATTGTGGGCGGACTGATGAGAAAATAAGGTATGTTGGACATCATTAAATTGTTGCCAGATAGTGTCGCCAACCAAATTGCGGCGGGTGAGGTGATCCAACGTCCTGCATCGGCTGTAAAAGAGTTGATGGAGAATGCTTTGGATGCTGGTGCCACCCAAATTGACCTGATAGTGAAAGAGGCTGGAAAGTCAATGATCATGGTTGTCGACAATGGGTGTGGCATGTCGGAAACCGATGCCAGAATGTGCTTTGAACGTCATGCCACTTCGAAAATCAGCCGGGCAGAGGATTTGTTTGCCATTCGCACTATGGGTTTCCGTGGCGAAGCCTTGGCAAGCATTGCCGCCATCGCCCAAGTGGAACTGAAAACGCGACGAAAGGAGGATGAAGTTGGCACAAAGATTATCATAGAAGGTTCAGTTGTAAAAGAGCAAAGTCTTGTGCCAATGCAGACTGGTACAACTTTTACGATTAAGAATTTGTTTTTCAACGTACCGGCGCGACGCAATTTCCTGAAATCGACTCAAGCTGAGATGCGCCATATAGTTGAGGAGTTCACCCGTGTCACGCTGATGAATCCTGAAATTGGCTTCACCCTAAACAGTGACGGCAAAGAAGTGTATCATCTGTATCCTGGCAACCTCAAGCAACGCATCATGGGACTGTTCGGAAGTAACTATGAAGAAAAACTGTTGCCTGTCCGACAGGAGACGGATCGGGTTTGTATTGATGGCTATATTGTCAAGGCGGAATTTGCAAAAAAGACTCGTGGCGAGCAGTATTTCTTTGTGAACAAACGGTTTATCAAGCATGCCTATTTGCACCATGCCATTGAGAACGCCTATTTGGAAATGATTCCCAAGGATAGCTTCCCAGGATATTTCCTGAATATCGAGGTAGACCCTGCTGACATTGACATTAACATCCATCCGACCAAGACTGAGGTCAACTTCTTGGATGTCAAGCTGGTGTATGCTATCCTTCATGCCGCCGTGCGCAAAGCCATCGGTCAACACAATCTCTCACCGATGATTGACTTCGACGAGTCGCCTGAACTGAACAACGACTTCGGTTCTGCCATAGGTATGTCCAAGCCTTTGACCATTCCCAACGTGCCGATGGATCCTAATTTCAATCCTTTCAGGAAAGAATCCTCACCGCGTGAAACGCATTGGGTAGGCTCTTATCAGCCTCAGCGGAACACACCTTCGGATGACTGGCGTTTACTCTATGGTGAGCGAACAGACCAGCCTAGCGGAAGTACTGAGACCAAGGAAGCCACATCAAATAATCAGTATTTGCAAGTGAATCAGTCGTATATCGTTACCACTGTAAAGTCGGGCATGTTGGTCATCGACCAACATCTTGCACATACGAGAGTGTTGTTTGAAAAGTTTTTGAAAGAGTTGGAGAACCATAATGGCTTGTCGCAGCAGGAATTGTTTCCACAGGCTTTGTCGCTTAATGTAAACGATGCCTCGTTGATAAAAGAAATGCTGCCTGATTTGGAGAATCTTGGTTTTGCATTGGAACAAGCCAACCCCACTACTTTTATGATTAATGGAACGCCATCGGATGCGGCTGGCTGCGATGCGGTGACATTGTTGGAGAAGATTTTAGACAATTACAAAATAAACCGTAGCGATTTGCAGTTGGATAGGAAGTTGAATCTTGCCAAGACCATGGCGGTTCAATTGGCCATAAAGCCACAGACACGACTTTCAGAAATGGAAATGCAAAACCTTGTAGACCAGTTGTTTGCCTGCAATGTCGCCGAGGTGGCACCGAACGGAAAAAAGATTTATGTGATTTTAAATATGGAGGATTTGTTTAAATGAGTCAACAATTTAGCCCAACAGGATTCAAGGTGTTGCCTACAGTGGTAAAACATCTTTTGATAATCAATATATTGCTCTTTTTGGCCACTTATACTTTTCAGAAGTTTCGTATTGACTTGACAGACTTGTTGGGTCTTCATTTCTTTATGGCAAGTGACTTCAGGATCTATCAGTTGGTCACCTATATGTTCATGCACGGTAACTTTGGCCACCTGTTTTTCAATATGTTTGCATTATGGATGTTTGGCAATACGCTTGAAAACATCTGGGGTTCAAAACGTTTCCTTCTGTTTTATATGGTATGTGGTATAGGAGCTGGATTGTGTCAGGAGTTGGTACAGTACATCCAGTATGCGACTTCATTGGCCGATTATTCCACAGTGAACATGGGTGGAAGTATCATTACAATGGACGCTTATCTGAACATGATGACCACTGTCGGTGCTTCGGGTGCCATCTATGGTCTTCTGCTTGCTTTTGGCATGATGTTTCCCAATTCGATGATTTATTTCTACTTCTTAATTCCCATCAAGGCAAAGTGGTTTGTCATCGGTTATGCCGTCATTGAGTTGGTCACAGGACTCTCTGGAACTGACAATGTGGCGCATTTCGCTCATCTTGGCGGCATGTTGTTCGGTTTATTGCTGATTTTGTATTGGAAAAAGAATCCAGCTGGGCCGAACAAGGATTTCAGGAAATGGAAGGACATTTTTCAATCATGGAAGCGTAGATCCAAAGTGAAATACACACCTTATGAGGAAGTCAATGACAAGCCTCGGGTGCCTCGATCAGATGAGGAATACAACCGTCAAAAGTTTGAGAAAGAACGTGATATGGATGCCATTCTAGATAAAGTGGCAAAGAATGGCTATGGAAGCCTAACACCAGAAGAGAAAGAATTTTTGTTCAAAAACAGCAAATGAAGATGGAGAGAAGAGAAAGAGGTTTCTTGGGAAGAATATTGGTGTTCATCTTGTCGGTTCTGGCGGTTATAGGATTAATCGCCATGACTTTGAGCGTAATCAATCCTTACATCAACCCTAAACAGTTTGTTTGGACTTCCGTTTTCGGATTGTCGTTTTGGATAATCTTCTTCTTTAATGTGCTGATTTTTATACTTTTGGTTCTTTTATGGTCGAGAAAAGCCTGGATTGCAGTGTTGGCCCTTCTGATTTCTATTCCAGGTCTCAAAAAGTCATATTCTTTTGGCACAAAAGCTAAAGCTGACAACAGCATTCGTGTCATGAGTTATAACCTACACTTGTTCAGCGACATCACAAAGAAGACTAATAAAGAAGAGTTTGCCAACAATTTGATGAATCTCGTTCGGGAGCAATCTCCAGATGTTTTGTGTTGTCAGGAGTTCCAATCGTATAATTATAGAATGACTCGTCCCCAATGCATCGAGGCTTTTGCTAAAGGGATTGACTTTCCGTATGTATACTATAACAAGAAGAACAATTTCGGAGGCAATGTCATTTTCTCCAAATACCCTATTCAGAAAGTAACCGAAGAGTCGGGTTTTGGACAAGAAAACCTTTATGGGGTCATGGTCTCGGTAGATGCGGGTGAGAAAGGCAAATTCCACGTGGCTGACGTGCATTTGCTTTCTTACAATATTACCGACAATGAATTGAATGTTCTGATGAACCCAACCGAAAGGCAAAAGAATTTGGATACGGTCGGCAAGACTGTGTTGCATAAATATAATTATGGAATCCTTCGTCGTAGTGACGAGATTGACAGCATGTTAGGAGGGATGCCCCCAGTTGATGGCCCTGTGATTGTTTGCGGTGATTTCAACGAAACTCCACTTTCAAATGTTTACAGAAAGATGCAAAAAGCGGGCTATGTTGACACTTTCACAAAGGTAGGACGGGGTGTCAAGTCTACATTTGCCAGAAAACTACTTCTCCTAAGGATTGACTATATTTGGGCTAATTCTGAAGTGGTTCCACTTAATTTTGAGCGTAACTATTTCAAAGCTTCTGACCATTATCCGATTATTCTAGATTTTTCAATTAATCATCAAACAAATACAGAGCAATTATGACACTTATCAAATCCATATCCGGCATTCGTGGTACCATTGGCGGCCAGCCGGGCGACAACCTCACGCCAATCGACATGGTGAAATTCACAGCTGCTTTCGTCAAGTTTGTCCAACATCGTGGTGTGAGAAGGCCAAAGATTGTGGTCGGCCGCGATGCCCGTCTCTCCGGATTTCTTGTCAATCAGGTGGTTTGTGGCACTTTACAAGCCATGGGCGCAGATGTTCTCGACATCGGCCTGAGCACAACGCCTACAACCGAAATCGCTGTCACTGGTTTAAAAGCCGATGCGGGCATCATCCTTACGGCAAGCCATAATCCAGCACAGTGGAACGCCTTGAAACTTCTTAACGAGAAGGGTGAGTTTATCTCTGCTGCCGAAGGCGCTTGGCTTCTTGATGTGGCTGCCAAGGATGATTTCGATTTCGTGCCGATCGAAGAAATCGGTAGTTATCAACAAGTTGATGGCTGGATGGACAAGCACGTTGAGATGGTTTGCCAGTTGCCTTTAGTGAATAAAGAGGTGATTGCAAAAGCCAACTTCAAGGTTGCTGTGGACGCGGTCAACTCGACAGGTGGCATTGCCATACCTAAGATGCTCCGAGCTCTCGGTGTAAAAGAGGTGTTGGAACTGAATTGCGAACCTACTGGCAAGTTTGCCCACACTCCAGAACCCTTAGCTCAAAATTTGACTGACATCTGCCGTTTTGTGCGTGAACAAGGTTGCGATTTCGGCGTGGTCGTCGACCCCGATGTGGACCGTCTGGTTTTCGTTAAGGAGGATGGAGAATTGTTTGGCGAGGAGTACACCTTGGTCTCCGTAGCCGACTTCATCTTGAAACATACGCCTGGACCGACCGTGAGCAACCTGTCTTCAACTCGTGCTTTACGTGATGTGACACAAAAGCATGGACAACAGTATTTTGCTGCCGCAGTTGGGGAAGTGAATGTTGTTGAAAAGATGAAGGAAGTCGGTGCTGTCATTGGTGGCGAAGGCAACGGCGGTGTCATCTATCCCGAATTGCATTACGGTCGCGATGCTTTGGTCGGCACGGCTTTGTTCCTTACCCAATTGGCCGAGAAGAAAGTGAAATGTTCCGAGTTGAAGAAAACATATCCGTTGTATGTGATGTCAAAGAACAAGATCCAACTCACACCTTCGACCGATGTGGACGGTATATTAGCAAAGTTCGCCGAGAAGTTTAAGAACGAGAAGGTGATGACCATTGACGGTGTGAAGATTGACTTTGAGGAAGGTTGGGTGCATCTGCGCAAATCGAACACCGAGCCCATCATCCGTATCTATTCGGAAGGCAAGACTGAGGCAGAGGCCGAACGCTTTGCCAATATGATATTGGAAGAAGCCAAGAAGATGGTGTGATAGGTGAGAAGCTATTATTAGTCAATCATCGAAAACGGAAAGGCGAAGCGTCGGGTTGACCGGTGCTTCGCTTTTTATGTTGTGTTGTGCGGCTTTCAAACCAAAGATAACGGCTTCTTTACCGCAGATGCCAATGGAATGGGCATGTATGATACCTGCAAAAAAGGCATCACCGGAACCCATCACATTTACGACTTCTGCAGGTAGGGTTGGATATGAAGTGGCAACGTTTTCGGAACAATGTACGACTCCTTTTGAACCTAAAGTTAAATATACATGGTTTATTCCATTGGAGTTCAAATCTTTAGATGCCTCAATGGCATTGTTTTTTCCGGTAATGGCAACGGCCTCTGCGAAGTTGCATTTCAGTGCGAAGACAGAAGTCCCGTCCGACTTTTTCAAAGCTTCAGAAAGGCGTTTGGCTTTGCCCGGTGAAACCGTGTCGATATAAAGAGGGACTCGGCAATGGTCCATCAAAAAGGAGAGGGCGTCGGCACTCATGAGTGTGTCGGCAACAACCAAATCCGATTGATTGACAGTCTCCATCTTGTCTTTCAACCAGTCCACATCCATCTTGTCATTTAGTTCAATATCAGAAGCGGCAGACTGCATGTTGCCGGTTTCGTCGTTGAAACTGAGAAAAATCGGACTTTTTTCGTATGGATAATGGGCCGACAGCGACAAGTCTATTCCAAGATGGTTACAATCGGTGATGAGGCTTTTGGCAAAATCGTCGTCACCAAATACGGTCATCAGTTTCACTTCATGTCCAAGAAGGCAAAGGTTTTGGGCAATGTTGCGTGCCACGCCGCCATGATGAAAAGCAATGTGGCTGGGAACGCATGTCATTTGCGATACAACTGCATCCTTACGGTCTGGTCGGACGGTAATATCGATGTTAGCTTCTCCTATTACGGTGATATTCATTTTCGTTCAAAATGATTGCAAAAGTAGGAAAGTTTTCATGATTATTTGGATTTCTCGATTTGTTTTTGTTATTTCGTGGCTTCAAATCAATCGGTTATGGGGCAACATCACAAAAAAAGCAAGCGTCGCAACTACAAATATCACGCGATTACGTTTAAACTTTCTGCCGGTCAATACCGTTCATTGCGTAATTATTGCAAGGCTCGAAAAACGACTCCCATCAAATTGATCAAGAGAAATATAGAACGTTTTATCTCGAACTACGAATACGAGATTCCTCAGGATTTGTATCTCACCGAGAATCAATTGAATCTATTTGAGGAGCCACATTTGTAGAGAAGCAGAAATAACGCCTCTGTTTTTCGTAATTATTTCTGATTGAACGGGATGCGGTTTTGTATGGATCGACCTAAGGTGACCTCATCCACAAATTCCAAGGCATCGCCCACAGCAATTCCTTTTGATATGACCGAAATCTTTCCTTGAAAATTACTCAATTGCCTGAAAATATAAAAGTTGGTTGTGTCTCCTTCGATGGTGGCAGGCAATGCAAGGATGATTTCTTTAATATCTTCCTTTTGAGTGCGTTGTACCAATTGGGCAATCTTCAAATCGTTAGGTGAGACACCTTCGATAGGGCTGATGACTCCGCCGAGTACATGATACAGGCCGTTGTAAGATGCGGTGCGTTCAATTGCTAACACGTCGCGCATGTCGGCCACCACACATAGCGTGTTTTCGTCGCGCCGAGGATTGCTGCAAATGGAACAAACCTTGGTGTCACTGATGTTGTAGCAACGTTCGCATAGTTGTATGTTATGTTTCATTTTCAGCAGTGAATCAGCGAGTTGTTCAGTCTCAAGCGTATCTTCATTAAGCAAGTGTAAGGCTAAACGAAGGGCGGTTTTCTTTCCGATGCCCGGCAACTTTGCAAGCGACTCCACCGCGTTTTCTAATAATATGGATGAATATTCTGCCATACAATAATCGAGGCAAAATTAAGTTATTTCCTTAAATTTGCAGTCTCAAAAGCGAAGAAATCATGAAAAGAATTGCCTTAATACTTGTCTCACTGATAATTGGCGTCACCTCGTTGTTGGCCCAGGATTTCAATCGTACCGATGCCAAAGGCCGTCGACAGGGCGCTTGGCGCGGATTTTACCCCAACGGGCAAATACGTTACGAAGGCCAGTTCAAGAACGATAAATGCAAGGGTACTTTCAAATATTACGATGAACAAGGTAACTTGAAGGCTACCAACGAGTTCGATAAATCAGGTGAACAAGCCTTGAACAAGACATACGCCCCGAATGGGAGGATGATTGCCACTGGGTATTACCTAAACCAAAAGAAAGAAGGAGAGTGGAAATATTATGACGAAGCCTCCGGTCAGCTGCGTTTGGTTGAAGACAATAAGGAAGGTAAGGTACACGGATGGTCGAGACTCTATAACCCGAATAACGGTGTGTTGGCCGAAGAGACACAATATGTTGAGGGTCAGCCAGAAGGGAAGTGCAAAAAGTATTCGGATACAGGCGTTTTGATCATGGAATGCCAATACCATAACGGACTACTTGATGGTCCTTCAAAGACCTATTATCCCAGCTCGGCTATGAAGGAAGAAGGGCAGTATTCCAAGGGACAGAAAGTGGGACAATGGAAAACCTACAATGAAGAAGGTGACCTCATCGAAGAAGAAGCTTTTGGAGAACAAGAAATCCGATGATTATTTACATCTTTTGAGATAATCTTCCAGGTTCGGTCGACCATATTTGGCTGCCAGCTGGTAATACTCGCATGCCTTGTCTTCATCGTTCAATAGGTAGTATGTCCTTCCAAGGTTGAAATAAGCATCCGCATAGTCGGGCTTTAATTCCACTGCTTTCTCAAAGTCGGCAATGGCATCCTGATACCTTTTTTCGTTTACCTTAGCACAACCTCTGTAATAATAGGCCTCGAAATTGTTCTTATCATATTTGATGGCCTTGGTCAAAGTTTCCTCAGCCTCTTCAAACTTGCTGTATCGCAACAACAGCTTTGAGCCTTCCTCTGTATAAACGCGGGATTTTGCTGGGTTTTCGCAACTGGTCAAAGCAAGAAAGGCAAAAAAAGAAAATATTAGTATCAGTCTTTTCATCATTTCAATTTTTTTGCAAAGATACACTTTTTTCCGTTATGCGAAAGTGGCCACAATGGCTTTCACCGTGCCAATGAGTTCCTGTAGTTTTTTCTCGCTCTTGGCTTCGCAAAGGAAACGAAGGTAGGGCTCTGTGTTGGAAGGCCTGATGTTGAGCCACCAATCGGGATAGTCGAGGCGGTAACCATCAAAGTCGAGGAAACGCTCGGGCTTTTCTATTTGCATGAAATGATCACGAACGGCATCCATGGCTTCTTGTTTGCGCTCAATCTTGAAATTGATTTCGCCTGAATTGGAATAGGGTGAGATTTCGTCAATGATTTGGCTCATTGTTTTGCCTTCTTTCTTGCGTTCGGCCAGAAGCCGGAGAACGATGGAGGCTGCCAACAAAGCAGAGTCGGAGTAATAGAAGTTGCGGAAATAGTAGTGCCCTGCCAGTTCGCCGCCATAGCAACCGTCTAATTCTCTGAGTTTCAGTGCGGCGTAGGCACGTCCCACACGCCAAGTCTCTACCTTGGCTTTATATTTGTTTAGGTATTCCTGAATGGCGCGCGAACTACGGATGTCCTGCAAAACAATCCCTTTCTGGTGTTGTTCCCCAATGAAATAATCGCCTAAGAAGGCAATGATGAGGTCGGGGCTAATGAAGCGGCCTTTGTCGTCAATGAAAGTGATGCGGTCGGCATCCCCGTCAAAGAGTAAGCCGATGTCGCATTTCTCTTTCAGAACCAAGGCTTTGATTTGCTCTTGAGCGTTGGCCTCCAAAGGGTTGGGTTCATGGTTGGGGAAGTTGCCGTCAAGGGTATCGTTGATGTAGTGTGCCTTGCCGATTAACTCATGAACGAAGATGGAGGACATGCCATTACTGCAATCCACGGCGATATTGAGATTTGTCAAGTCGCCAACAAATTGTTTTTGGAAAGCGAGATAATCGGCATACACATCCCTTTCCTTGATTTGGCCTTTGGCATTGACGGGTACAGTTGGCTTGTCACTTGCAACCAACATTTCCAAACGGTTCAGTCCCGTGTCGTAGCCTACGGGCAAGGCATTAGCCGCTGAAATCTTGAGACCGTTATGGTGTTTGGGGTTGTGCGATGCCGTGATTTGTACAGAAGCGCCATAGTTGTATTTGGCTGTCGACCAGTAAACCAATGGGGTAGTGGAAAGGCCAATTGAATCCACGTTTTTGCCACGGTCGGTGAGGCCTCGTGTGAGGGCGTCGAACAGGGATGGGGATGAGAGGCGCATGTCGCGGCCAACGAGATAGGTGTCTGTGTCGAGGATATCAGGCAGGAAATAACCGATGCGGTAGGCGATGTCTTCGTTGAGGTCGGTGCCCCATTCGCCACGGATGTCGTATGCTTTAAATGCTTTCATTTTATCAGTTGTTTGTTGTTTAGTTATTCAGTTGTTCAGTTGACTATGACTTGTGACAATGACCATGACAACCACACTCGAGGATGAAGTTGGTAGCCTTGGTTGAATTGGTCATAGTCATAGTCAATGGTCATAGTTTTTATTTCATAATCCCCCTTTGGTTCAGCGCTTGTTGATATTTTGCAGCATTGCGATTGTGTTCAGCCAAGGTCTTGGCGAAGTTATGATAGCCCGAAAAGTCTTCCTTGGCGCAAAAGTAGTAATAATGGTGGTCTTCGGCATTCAATACCGCTTTGATTGCTGCTATGGATGGTATGCAAATAGGGCCGGGAGGGAGGCCTGGATATTTATAGGTGTTATAGGGTGACTCGATTTCCTTGTGGCGATCAAGTACACGCTTGATGGTAAAGTCGTTCCATGCGAAGACGAGTGTGGGGTCGGCTTGCAACAACCAATTGCTTTTTAGTCGGTTGAGATAAACGCCAGCCACACGAGGCATCTCGTTGCTCATGTTGGTTTCCTTGTTGACAATGGAAGCCAATGTACTGACTTGAATCGGGGTCAGACCTTTGGCTTGGGCTTGTTGTATACGTTCATTGGTCCAAAACTTGTTGTATTCTTGGAACATACGAACTACAAAACCTTCTGCATCGGTGCTCCAATAGAATTCGTATGTGTCAGGCAGGAATAGAGCAGGAATAGTATAACTATTGAAGCCCAATTGGTTGATATACTGATTGTCATGAAGTAGATTGGAAATGGAAATGGAGTCGGCTTCGATTTGTGAGGCAATGCGTCCTGCAAGCATGTCTACATCGCGGATGTTATTGAAAGTCACTCTTATAGGAGATTGCAAACCTCCACGCAACATATTGATAATATCGTTGTTGCTCATGGTATTATCCACGACATATCGCCCAGGACGGATATTCTCTGGGTATTTTTTCTTTTGGGCTACCCAATAGAAGCTTTTTTCGTTGATGATTACGTTGGCTTCTTTCAGGATAGCTTTCACTTGGTCATAATCAGAGCCGGTGGGGATGTAAATTGCGGTTTCATTTCCTGTTGGTGTCTGCACGTTGGGTGAGAGTAGGGTTCGATAAAGCCAATAGCCGAAGGCTAAGGCGAAAACCATAAGGATGTCAAAGACAAGAATAACGATGAAGCGGGTGCGTTTTTTGCTATTCTTTTTTTTGTTTCTTCTTTCATTTGGGAGTTTGGTCTGTATTTTAATCATGGTTTTTGACATTTAATCGTTGATACTCATACACATCAATATATCTTTCCTCAATCCGAATCCAATCTTTTCGGTGTCCACAAAGTGTGAAACCTTGATCGAGAAAGAGTTGCTGGCTTATAACGTTGGTTTCATCGATGGAACAATACACCTGATGCAGCATCAAATCATCGAAAAGATAAGCTATGCACAATGCCAACGCAGCTTTGGCATAACCCTGTTGGCGAAAATCCTTGTCGATGAGGATGCCCAATCCAGCGCGGCAGTTAATGCCATCGTAGTCAAAGATGTCGATACAGCCGATGGAGGTTCCTGTTTCATTCAATTCAATCATCAGACGAAGCTGCTTTTGACTGAATAAATCATTGTTACTCAACAAAAACTGCTCAATCTGGAAACGAGTGTAGGGCACATGTGTCCCGCTGACCCGCCAAATGTCTCTATCGTTTTCCCAACGGTAAATCAGTTCAGCATCTTCAGGCTCAGCGCATCGGAGCGTTATCGTTTCATCCTTGATGAACATGGCTGTATTAATTCGTGAAAATCTATACTTTACGTTTAGGTTGGCACATAATTTGATAACCTCTACCCGCTAAATTTTCGACAAAAATACACTTTTCAGTGCAATAAAGGTTGAAAAAAAGCATTAATGAGAATATAATAAGAAAAAGAAACCAATAAATTGAGACAAGATGAGAAAAGTGAGTATGTCTTTGATGCTCGCCGGACTGTTGATGGCGACATCGTGTGTGAATTCATCGAAAAACGCTAACCAAAGCGAGAACCTGACAGAACAGCAGAAGCCTGCCACTGAAATTGAGCAGGTTCAGCAAGCTCAAGTGCAGCGGGCGGCCTTCATCCCGACCGAAAGCACACCAGACTTCGTTGACGCTGCCGAGCGTAGTGTCGATGCAGTGGTCCATATCATGACTAAAGTGGTAAGACAAAGCACCACGTATAACGACTTCTTCGGAGCCTTGCTCGGACAACTCTATGGCTACCCTGGTCAAACGCGCAACAATACAATGGTGGCTTACGGTTCGGGTGTTGTTTTAACCCCCGATGGATATATCGTCACCAATAACCACGTTGTTGAAGGTGCCGATGAAGTGGAGGTTACCTTTAATAATAAGGTGAAGAAAACGGCCACCATTATTGGTACTGACCCGACCACCGACTTGGCTTTGATTAAGGTGGATGCTTCGGATTTGGAATACCTTACCTTTGGTGACTCCGACAATGTCCGCATTGGTGAATGGGTGCTTGCCGTTGGTAATCCTTTCAATCTGACTTCCACTGTCACTGCGGGTATCGTGAGTGCTAAGGCACGTAACCTTAGCATTTTGGGTGAAGGTACCTCTGTGGAATCTTTTATTCAGACTGATGCTGCTGTCAATCCTGGTAATAGTGGTGGCGCTTTGGTGAACACAAAGGGCGAATTGGTTGGAATCAATGCAGCCATTGCTTCGCATACAGGATCTTACGAAGGCTATTCCTTCGCTATCCCTTCCAATATAGTCCGCAAAGTAGTTGACGACCTGCTTCTTTATGGTACCGCTCAGCGTGGTTATCTCGGTGTGCAGATTGCAGAACTTACCCAAGAGTTAGCCGAAAAAGAAGGTTTGGAAAACATTGAAGGTGTATATGTTGCAGAGGTCACTGAAGGTGGTGCTGCCAAATTGGCAGGCATGAAGTCTGGTGATGTGATTACCGCCATCGCAGGCAAAAAAGTGAACACTACCACACAACTCAAGGAGAGCATCGGACAATACCGCCCTGGCGACAAAGTGGAAGTGGAAGTGAACCGCAATGGCAGCCATCACCGTTATGAACTGACTTTACTTAATGAAGCCGGTAATGTTGATGTCGTCAAGAAAGGTGACAGTTTCTTCAATTCAGAGTTCGGCCTCATGCTTCAGCCAATCAACCAAAACGACATGAGCCGACTGGACATCCAAAGCGGTTTGAAAATTGTTGAGATCCGTCAAGGACGGTTCATGAACTCAGGTGTGCCGGTCGACTTTGTCATCACCAAGGTGAACGGCATCACTGTCAACAGCAAGTCTGATTTGGAGAACGCTCAAAAAAGCAGCCGCTCACGCCGCACCACCATTGAGGGTGTTTATCCCAATGGCATGAATGCGACCTTCTACTACAGCAAATAATTTTTGCGTCAAGAAAGAATTTTCTGAAAATCAAAAACTTCGGTACGGTTTTTGATAATAAAAACCATCGTGATTCAGGGAGACAGCCTTTGGTTGCCTCCCTTGATGAACGGATTATGCAAAAAAATTGTGGAGAGAGCTATGAAGAGTAAGATATTGAATTTGAAACAATTAAACAATTAAAGATTAAGAAGAAATGAGACAACTGAAAATTTCAAAACAGATTACAAACCGCAATGTGGGGACTTTGGACAAGTACCTCGCTGATATTGCGAAGGAGGCGTTACTGACCACCGATGAGGAGGTGGAGCTTGCACAACGCATCAAGGCTGGCGATCAGGCTGCATTGGATAAATTGGTCAGGGCTAACCTGCGCTTTGTGGTTTCCGTAGCCAAACAGTATCAGAACCAAGGTCTTAGCTTGCAAGACCTCATTAATGAAGGAAACCTTGGACTGGTGAAAGCCGCACAACGTTTCGACGAGACACGTGGATTTAAATTCATCTCATATGCCGTGTGGTGGATTCGTCAGAGCATCCTGCAGGCTGTAGCTGAGCAGGCGCGTATCATCCGTCTTCCCATGAACCAGGTGGGTGCCTTGGCAAAGGTGAAAAAGGCCGTATCGCTGTTGGAGCAGAAACTAGAGCGTCGTCCCACCATCAAGGAGATTGCCGATGAACTCGGTATGCCTGAGGACAAGGTGGATCAGTTGATGAGTCTTAACTCCCGAGCCGTTTCGACCGATGCACCACTCGACGATGAAGATGATACCAACTTCTTGGATGTCTTTGTCGCAGAGGATGAAGTGAAGACGGATGCGGCTGTGGAGCAAGAATCGACCAGCAAGGCCATCCGCAAGTCACTCGACATGTTGAACGAGAAGGAACGCACTATCATCAGCATGTATTTCGGATTGGGCACCTCTCGAGAGTATTCTTTGGAGGAGATTGCCATGAAACTTGACATCTCGCGTGAGCGTACCCGTCAGCTTCGTGATCGTGCTTTGAAACGCTTGAAGAGCGAGCCGGATTCTCCGCTCTATCAGATGTATATGAATCAATGAAAAAAGTGGGATTCCTGCTTCGGAATCCCACTTTTTTCTATTTTTGCAACCATGAACAACTAATTACAACAATATGAAATACGAACTCATTAAATTGCCCTATGAGGCAAATGCATTAGAGCCTATCATTAGCAAGGAGACTTTGGGTTTCCATCACGGCAAGCACCTGAACGCTTATGTCAACAACCTCAACCGCCTCATCGAAGGCACGAAATTCGAAGAGATGCCTTTGGAGGAAATCGTGAAGACTGCCGACGGTGGCGTTTTCAACAATGCTGGCCAGATTCTGAACCACAATCTTTATTTCACTCAATTCCGTGCTCCGAAAGCCGACAACAAACCTACAGGAAAGATAGCTGAACTGATTGAAAAACAATTTGGAAGCTTCGATCTTTTCAAGGAGGAGTTCACGAAGAAAGGTGCCACTTTGTTTGGCTCAGGATGGGTGTGGCTCTCTGTCGACAAGGACGGAAAACTCCAAATCACGCAGGAGACCAATGCTGGTAATCCTGTGCAACGCGGCTTCAAGCCTTTGCTGACCTTCGATGTGTGGGAGCACGCCTATTACATCGACTATCAGAACCGTCGTCCCGACCATCTGAATGCCCTTTGGCAAATCATCGACTGGGACGTGATTAACGAGCGAATTTGACAATTCGGTGGGCGCTCATGCTGTCGCCATAGTCAAGACGCATCATGTAGATTCCATCACTTAATTCGTTCAAATTGAGGATGATCTGCTTTTCCGAAGCAGATTGGCTCTTTACTAAACGGCCAAAGACATCATAAATCAGGATGTTTTTGACCGTTTTTTCTGTTGTAATGCTCAAAGTCGAATTGAACGGGTTGGGGAAGATTTGACATGAAGCGGAATAATCATCAATTGAAGAAGTGTCGATGATGCTGATTTCCTGAATGTTGCCGCCAATCATGGGGTAGTTGGTCGAAACCACACGAATTTTGTAATGCTGTCCTTCCGGCACATTAGGAATCTGTACTGTGAAGCTGCCACTAGTGTTGGTGGTGACACGACCCAACTCAGTGGGATTGCTGAAATTGCCGTTGGCATCGGAGAGTTGGGCAATGACCTGGTTGGCGGATGCATTAAGATTGTCGGGCGACATGGTTCCAGTCAACGTGAAAGGGATATTGATGGTTGAGTTGATGGCGTATTCGTTGGAGACTAACTGTTCAAGTCTGAGTGTCGGATTGTAAACTAACAAAACATCGTCTACGAAAAGATCGTCGTTGGTGCTGCCCGTGCCAGGGGTCTCGTTGGTGGTGGCAGCAATGAGGATGTAGCGTACATCGGTGCAGGGACCATTGTTGTTGAAAGGTATGCTCAGACGGCGCCAGGTGTAGGCTCCATTAGCGGTCGAAGTGCGGGTGAACGACGAAACCGCTGTAGCCACATGCATGTCGGCGGGCTCTTCGGTGCCGTTGGCAATGATTTTGTAATCGGCATTACCGTGGACGACGGCTTTCACTTGAGCCTTGTCGGTGGTGCTTTGGCTGCGGAAACACACCCAAACAGAGAGCGAATCAGGAAGTTGGTTGATGGGGGTGTTGAATGCACTTTCGGAGCGTTGCGTATAGTTGTAGTTGCCTGAGCCAGTGGCCGACATGCTGCCCGCATTGATGCGTCCGTTGGTCAGTGTGCCGTTGGCAGTAATGCCAAGTACACTGTCGGGGAACACTCTGACACTCTTGTTCCCAGTAGTTCCAGGGCGAGTCTGCGACGACTGTTCGATTTGGCTCGACAAAAAGCCTGACCATGTCCCAGTTGCCGTGCCCCCCGAATGCCAATGCACAGGTTCGTTGACACGGTTTGTCCATTGTTCAAAGCCTCGATTATCGAATTGAGGACCATATTGTGCAGAAAGATTAATGCTTAAAAAATTGATAATAAATAAGGTGAAAACAATTTTGTATATTTGGTTCATCGCTTAGGGCTGTTTTATGATGTCGCAAAAATAGGAAAAAGAAGCACTGAATTGGATTTGCTGGAGACTTTTCCTTACTTTTGCAGACAAATTTTGAACCTATGAAGAAAGTTTTTATCACCCTTGGTCTGCTGCTCTTCACCTTTGCCGCGAGGGCGCAGTGGACTTTGCAAACTTACGGCGAGTACGATTACACGCGTACCTCAGGAAGTAGTGCATCTTTAGCCTTAAAAGGCGACTATCGCTTGGCCGACAATTTCAACATCGGGCTAGGTTTCCAAGCAACGACCTTGAGCCGTTATTCTTTAAACCTGCAATACCAAGTAAATCTGCTCCAAGCAAAAAGCGGCACGCTTTATTTGGAGAACCGCTATCTCTATCGTTTGTTCCCCAACTACAATTTGCAGGAGTTTAACGGTGTTTTGGACTTGGGGTGGCGCAACCGTCACTTCAACTTCCAGTTCGGCTTGACTAACCGTTATACGGCACCCATTCCGCTGCGCAAGAATGGCGGCATGGATGCAGTGTTAGAGCCGATGAATGTCACTTTCTGTGTAGAGGGCAACCTCTTTGACCAGGAGCATCCTTGGAATGTGGGTGCCCGAGTCTCGAATTACCGTGACTTCGTCATCGAACGTTTTACGTTGTTTTTTTATAGCGTGAACGGCTATTACGACTTGGGCAATGGCCTGCGCTTGACTGCTGAAGCAGGATTGCATCCCAGCGGTGTGCTCAACTTGTCGGCACAATACAATGGCTGGTTTGGAAACGTCGGCCTCATTTGGAAACCCTAAAATCGCAAAGCGATTTTGTCTCTAATTCCATAAAATTCAGACAGAAATTCGATTTCTCAAATTCACTAATTCTTGATAAAATGAAAAAGACACACTTTATATTGTTATTTGCAGCAGCCACTATTTTTGCCACTGGCTGCAACCGTCTTGACATTGCCGGAATGGTCATCAACCGCAGTGACACTGAGGAACGCGTGGCCGACTGGCTCGACTACAACGCCCAAAACAGCGAACCCGTCATCGAGAACGCTCCCGATGAGTACCACATCTATTCCTGCTCCGATTCACACTATTCCGAGCGCGACGACATCGTGCCGCAGGGGGAGAAAGACCGCCTCTACAAATACATCACCGCCGAGCGCAACGACCCAATGGCCCTTTTTGCCATCCATGCCGGCGACATGGTCAATGAAAGCGGAGAAGCGGGTTTCAGAATGACCAATGACGCTTTGCGTTACGATTCCGTGAATCAAGCCGAGAACGACCCATGTTTTTTGGTTATTGGCAATCATGACGTCTATTACGACTGCGCAAAATTCTTCAAACAGTATTTCCATACTTCGACCTATACCGTGACAGTCAAAACCATAGGTGGGTTCAAAGACCTTTACATCTTCCTCGATTCAGGCAATGGCACCCATGGCAAGCGCCAGTTGGAATGGCTGGAGGAGAAACTCTCGCATCGTAAGGACTATCGCCATTGCGTTGTCATCAGCCACAACTGGTTGTTCCGCACCTCGTACAACTATACTACCACGCCTGCAGCTAATCTACCGCAGGACGAGCAGTACGCTTTCATGGACTTGATGAGCAATCACAATGTGGAGGTCGTGCTGATGGGCCACTTCCACATGCGTGAGCAACGTCAGTTCGGCGGTGTGCAGTACCTCATGACCGACAACCTCAATGACGGTGGGACACCAAGTTATCTGGTGCTGACGGTCGGAGAAAAGGTCAGATATGAGTATGAAGAGCTGGAGATGGAGTAAAAAGGTCTCTACCATCCACTTTTCAACGCACTGAATTACAAATAGTTGATTTCGGGCTTTCCGCAAATGTCTCTACACGAGGCTGAGGCTTGCGGAAAGCCTGTTTTTTCACTATACTTTTGCATGGTCAAACCTAAAAATGTACCATGCGATGAACAATAGAAACCTATTTCTCACAGCTGCCTTTGCGATGGTCAGCGTGGCGGTCTTTGCCCAAGTCGAAATCCCAGAAGTCAAACCGAAAGCCGACAGCCTGCAGATGGGGGTAGACACTTTGCTGCTTGAAGGCGTCACCATCACGGCGGAAAGACCATTGTTTTCCGTCGAAGGCGAGAAGACACTCTACCAAGTCTCAGACGACCCGACCGTGCAAGGCGGCGTGGCCTCCGATGCTTTGCAGAATGCGCCTGGTGTGAGCGTCGATGTGGAAGGCAACATCACTTTGCGCGGGACTTCTTCCGTTGAAATATGGATCAATGACCAGCCTTCCAACCTTACGGAAGAGAACCTCAAGACCTACATCCAGACCTTGCCCGCCAACGCCATCGACCGCATCGAAGTCATCACCAACCCCTCGGCACGCTATGCCACCCAAGCCGATGGCATCATCAACATCGTGATGAACGCCAAAATCAAACGGAACGAGTTCTTTTGTTTTGGAGCCAATGCTTCTTCGCAACCCTATGTGATGCCATGGCTTTCATACATTTGGAAAAACGAGAAGTGGACAGTAAACGCCTACGCGAACGCCTATTGGTATCATGGTCGGAGTGAGGCGCATGCCGATAAAGACTTGTTTGGCGTGGATGAAGAAGGCAATCAATTGTTGACCAGTCATTTGAAAAGCAGCATGTTCAGCAATTACACGACTTATAGTCCTGGATTTAACCTTGACCTGACCTACACACCCGATAAGATGAACACTTTCTCCTTTTATGCCATGTTTTGGGATTCATTTGGGCCATCGGAGGTTAGACAGGAGCGCGAACGCATCGAATACATTGAGCAATCGGGCGAATACAAATACTCCATCTTGAACAAATCGAATTCAAACTATCTCTTTTTTCCATGTGGGTTGACCTATCAGCACAAATTTGACGAAGAAGGACATAACTTAACTTTGCGCATGAATGGAAGTGTCACCCGTTCAGCTATTCCTATTGATTATCACAAGACTTACACCTTGCCGTCTCCGTATGAAAGGGCATTCGTGATGGACTATGTCTCAACCAACATTCCCATCAACGCTCGCGTGGATTACAATTTACCTTATTCCAAGAATGGCGAATTTGGCATGGGCATCAATGCTGGTTGGGAAGGAAAAAACGAGCGCAGTCCCTTGGACAGTCTGGCCAATGGCATATATGTGCACGACTCTGTGATGTCGTATCGATTCCGTCAGGTCGATCATCATTTGGGCGGCTATTTCCAAGTGCAGCATCGTTTCGGTAATTTTACTGTGCAGCCCACTTTGAGCTTAAGGTATTATCGTACGGGCATCGTCTATCCAGATGCTCCAGAATATGATTCTACAGCCTATTATTTCTATCCTTTGCCATCGCTGCACCTCTCATATCGTACCCAGTCGATGCACAACTTCAAGCTGAGTTATTCCATGAGGATCCAGAATCCTTACGCAGAGCAACTGAGTCCTTTTGTCAAATTCGATGAGGAATCCTATGCTACGGGCAATCCTAAGCTGAAACAAGTTTTCACCCACAACATTGAGGCAAGTTGGACGAAGTATTGGGATGATTTTGGTTCTGTAGGTTTGACGGGTTATTATAAGGGAAAACAAAACGAAATCAACAAGATAACTGATGCGGCTTACCATGAGCATTATGGCAGGGTGGTCTCTTTCAACTGGCCGGTCAATGTAGGCAGGTCGTATAATGCGGGTGGTGAGTTCAACATGATGTATCGTCCGAACGGGATGCTTAATTTGCGGTTTTATGCCAACCTTTATGACTCTTATATCAAGACCGAAGATGCGTTGGAACCGAGTGAGATGCTTTGCTACAGTTTTCGTTTGAACCTTTGGACCAAACTATGGGACCGTCTGGAAGTGCATGCCTCGGCTTACTACAACTCTCCGACCCAGACGCTGTTTTGGAAGAAGGGTGCCAATTATTCCGTTGACTGCGGTCTTCGTGCCGATTTCTTCGATCATAAGTTTTCGGTGTTTGTCAACGGCTATGATTTGTTTGGTTTGTTGAAGCAAGACACTTACATTGATAGCCCAACGGTAACAGTTTCAGAGACATCAAGATACAATTCATCTTGTGTGTGCGCGGGTTTTACATTGCGTTTCGGCAACATCGAATTGGAGAATGAGGCCAAAAATGGAGGCGAGGCGGCGGGGCAATAATTGTTGAATTGTTGCGTTGTTTAATTGTTTAATTGTTTAATTGTTAAGACAATGCTTAATTTGCTATACAAATCAAGAAGTTGGTTGGCCTTTGTGCTGATATGCCTTTTGGCGGCCTGCAATGTGAAGTCCGATATGGACAACATGGAGCGGACGGTGCTGGAGATCGAAGGCAAATTCAGCAGGGGAGAGGACATCTCGCAGGACACCTCCATCTTCCAGGCGCGGCGTTATTTCAACCTCTCTGACGATGCCAAGATGAAGACCCTTTCGGCACTCTATAGCGGTTGCGTCTATTGGCAGCAGAACAACTATGACTCTGCAATGGCAGCCTTGAACGAAGCCATTGTCACGGCAAGGTCGAGCGAGGACATCAAACTGATGGAAAAAGTGCAGACCACAATATCAGCTTTGAATGGCGATTTGGACCATAGCGAAAATATGATTTCTGTGTTTCTGCGCCGGCGTAAAATGCTTGTCATCATTTCGTTGGTATTGGTAGTGGCGGTCACGTTGGTGTTTTTCCTCTTGTATCGTGCCACTCAAAAACGAGCTACGATAGCCGAACTGAACCTTGACATTACCCGTTTGCAACAAGAATCCGAGGCATTAGCTGAGACCAACCGCGACAATCTTTTCCGAAAGGTGATGATGATTTACAAGGTATTCTTGATCGGCGAGAACAAGGACATAGACAAACCCTCTTTCCAAAAGTTGAAATCATGTGTCTGCGGACAAGCCGACTCTGCCTATGATGTCATCTTTGAAGAATACAACAAGGTCTATCCTGATGTAGTTCAACGCATTAAATCAAATGTACCTCCTTTGTCTGAAACCGAATTCAAGATTTGCATCCTCTCCATGATGCCTTTCAGTGTGAAAGAAGTGGCCGACATGATGAAGGTTTCGACTGCTATGGTCGGTAAGGCACGCACCAGCATTCGCAAGAAACTCGGGATGACCGAGGCACGGGGAAGTATTGAGGAGTTTGTGCTGGAAATGAAGAAGGGATAGTTTATTATGGTTGGGATTCGAACGTATCCTTATCTGCATAATACACATCAATAACGGCAATCAAAGCGGCAAGACTCCATACGGGGACGGCCAGCTTGTCGGTGTCCAAGAAGTTGTTGAGGAAACCATGGATGAAGTAGCTGAAGAAAGCCAACGTGGCTCCCAATACGAGCACTTTTGCAGTCTTGTTTTTGCATCGGGCGTATGTCTTAAGGCCACAGGTCACCGTGACAACGACTAGCACTACCATGATAAGCGAACCCACTAGACCTTGCTCGGCCAAAGGACCAAAATACTCGGAGTGGGCATTGCCGCCATCGCCCGCGTTAGTGCTGATGATGGTCTTTTCCTTCGACATTTGGAAGGGAGCGTAAACAAACTGATAGGTTCCTGGACCCCAACCGAAAACAGGGCGCTCGTGGAACAGACGGAAGGCCGACTGCCAGCGATTGATACGTTCGAGGTTGGAGGCATCGGTAGAGATGTTGGTGATGGATTGGATGTTTTCCACAAGGTCGCCCGAAGCGTCTTGGTTGTTCTTTTCCAGTGCGTCAATAATCTGGTTTTGGAAAGCGAAAAACAAACCCACCAAAATCACGATGGCGGCGGCAATCCAACGGAACTTGATCTTCAGCAGTATGCATATCAGAACACCCAAAGCAGCAATCATACTCAGCCATGCCGCGCGACAGTTGGAAAGCATGAGGGCTACGCTGAGCAAAACGACAACACCGATGATGATAAGTCTACGACCTCGTTTCACCTCGGGCAGGAAGACATAAGTCAGTGCAAGGATGAGGTATATGGCCAGAGCTGCTCCGTAGGCCGTGTGGTCGTTGTAGAAAGGTGTCATCACCCAGTGGGCCGAGTCACCGTCAAACCCGAATTGGGCATGGTGGATGATGGTGTAGACACATACTATGCACAAAGCCGCGATGTAAAGCCAAATGAATCTATGTATGTTTTTGGGATTCTTGAAAAGCATGGCACAGAGGAAGAATGCCGGCACGACAAACCACAATCGCGATAACAGGAACTTGATGGATACCACGGGCATCTCGCTCGTGATGGTAGTGACAATCATCCAGGCAAACATGCAATAAATGACGATGGCGATAGGATGTAGGGAGATGCGTTTGTCGTATTGCCCGTCATACAGCATTTTTGCCACAAACAAGACCAAAAGACCCATCAGCAATGGTTCGGCAGGCAATGAGATGGCCAACCCTGCGTCAAGGGCTTTGAGGTTAACCGAGAGTGGAACAGTGAATGCCGTGAGCAACAAGACTTTGTCCATTGAGAAGATGTAAAGCAGCAAAATGCCGAGCACGACAGGCAGGGCGAAGAAAAGGTAGGTGTTTTTCTTCACCACAAGGAACAGCCCCACGGCCACAAACAGCGCCGCGATGACATAGAGCCAGGCTATTTTCGCTTTCTTCCCCACAACTTATTTGTTTTCGACAACGAAACGCTTGCGGTTTTCGATAATGAAAATCGCCACGATGGAGAGCAGGAAGGCACCTAAACCGCTTAAAGCTACGACCACCCAACGTACAGGGAAAGCTTTTTTGTCGGCAGGGAAGGGCTCTGTGATGATGTTGGAGTAGGTGAGTTGCGAGTGGAAGAAGCGAAGCTCTTTCTCGTAATCCAGTTTGGTGGCGACGTAGGTGTTGCCTTCGGCAGCAATCTTGGTGTGCAGGTCATGGATTTCGGCACCGTATTGTTCAAGGTTGTCTTTCATTTCCGAGGCTTTTGCCGACCCGCTCAAAAGGCTTTTTGTCACTTCACGGGTTTGGCTCGAAATGTCAGTGATACCGTAGGTGGTGCTGATTTCAGTATAGCGTTGTTTCAACGAGTCGATATTGTTTTGTTTTTCCCTCAATTGTCTTTCGTACATGGCTACCACTTCGCCGACTTTCTGTGTATGAAGGTTGTGCACCTTTTGGTCGTAGAATTTAAGAATGTCGTTGGCAATATTGCAAGCCACAAATGGGTCTTTGTCCATTACGGTGATGGAAACGGCCTCGTAAGGAGTCTTGCCGATCTTGATTTTGCTGCGGTATTCATTGATCATGTAGGTCTTGGCAAATTGGTCGGCCTTGTTGATCTTGTAGTCCGCCCACAAGTCATACTTCTCAACGATGGAATCCATGATGGAGGTTGAGTTGATGATTTCGAGCATCTGTTCGGTCTCGCTTTCATCGGAGTAGGGGCTGATGTTGGCAGGATAAGCCACGGCAACCGATTTGTAAAGCGGGGTGATGAACATGGAGCTGGAGAAAATGGCACCGCAGAGGGCAGCGGCAATGGTGATGATGATGATGTGCCATTTCCATTTCAGCACAAGTTGAACCAGTGAAAGATTGTTGAAATTATTATCCATGATTTGATTTGTTATTTTCGGTATAGAGGATATTATTTTATTAGGTGCAAATATTGACTCATTCTTTTCTAAGATGCTTATTTTTTTCCTTGGAGGCCGCTTCCTTTTCGGCCTCGTGACGAAAAAAGTCTTTGGATTGGTCGTAGACCACGATGCAGAAAAGGAGTAGCAGGAAAGTGCTCAACACGGTGACAACCAAAATAATCCAACGCACGGGATAGCTCTTGCGCTCGGCTTGGAAGGCCGAGGTGACTACAAACTTATGCGGTATGAATTCGGTGGCGTCCACTTTGGCTTCCTCATATTTCGACTTGACCAGTGAGAGCTGCAGACGGTCGTTATCCAGGCGCTCGTTGATGGCGTATGAAGCTCCGCCATATTCGGCCAAGATATCAAGCATTTTTTGTATGTTGTTGACACCTTGTGTGTTGCCTTTTCCTAATTCAACAGCAAGCTGTTGGCTCAGCATTTCCACTTGCGATTCGTAGTCGAAAACACCCAGTTTTCGCAAAGTGTTGAGGGAGTCTTCAAGCATGTTCATCTCGGCAACGAGGGTGTTGTATTCCTGTTCCACGATGCGGAAGGCCTCAATGGCGACTTCCTTTTGCATCTGGTTCATCGTGCTGTCAAAGATTTCAGCGATTTCATTGGCGATGCGGGCAGAGAGGGCTGCATCAGCATCCAATACGGTAATCTTCACGGCATTGTATTCGGTGCGACGGAACTTGATGCGGGCATCATAGAGTTTGTTCAGCTTGGTGATGGGATACTTGCTGTTGGCCTTGATACCGTAATGCTCCATCAGGTTGAAGCGGCTGATAACTTTGTCGCGCACACGGTTCGAGTTGAGCACCTGAAGCATCTGCTCGGTCTGCTCGTCTTCTCCGATGTTCATGATGTCTTTTTCCGACTGATAGGTTGTGCTTATCAAGACTTTGGAGATGGAATTGCTGGACGTGGGATAGATGACAGTCGTCGACTTGTAAAGTGGGGTAATAAAATAAGGAGCGCTAAAAACAATGGCACAAAGGGCAGCAACGGCCAAAATGATGAGGATAGGCTTCCTATATTCCACCAAAAGCTTACACAAGTATTTGGAACTGTAGTTGTTATGATTATTCTCTTCCATAGATATTTATGAAATAAGTTGACAAAAATAGGGCTTTTTCCCGAATTAACAATGAAAAAAGCCAAATTATGCCTTTTTTTCCTTGGGGATGACGAGGCTCACGATTTCCTTGAGACTGAGCAGACGTGTGAAGAAGATGGCACCGCAATTGATGGCAAAAGCGATGATAAATCCCAGCATCCAGTTGAGATTCAGTTGTTTTACAAGGAAGGTGACCAAGGTGACGGTGGCCAGGAAAATGACGATATGAAGCCAATAGCGACCGCTTATTTCCAGTTTTAGAATGCGTTTGGCAAGCAGATATTGCAGGAAAGCGGTGACGGCTTGAACACAAAGGCTTGTGCATGCTGCGCCCACCGAATAGAATCGAGGTATGATGATGAGATTTAACAGAATGTTGATGACCACGCCAGCTGCGGCCACGAGGTTGAGCTGCTTGAGGCTGCCGTTGGCGGTGAGCAGGGTGCCGAAGACGTAGGTCGTCGACAGGCAGAAGAAACTGCCCATGAGGATGGGGAAGATGTTGGCATATTGCCCGATGCGCTCCACGTCGTCGGCGGTGGCGTCGGCAGGAAGATACATCAGCTGCATGATTTCCTGGCGGTAGAAGACGCACATAATCATGACGATGCCCGCCATGGCCACGATGACGTTAAACGAGGTCTTGACTAGGTTGTTCAGCTCCAGCTTGTTTTTCAGCGTGGCGGCAAACATGGGCAACAGCATGATGGCGAAGAGGTTGGAGATGTTGTTGCCTGCGTCGAAGAGACGGTAGGCGCGGCTATAGAAACCGGCTTGCACACCCTTGTCGTCCAAAATGCGCTCCAACAGCACAGGCTCGATGCGGCTGTAGACGCTCATCAGCAGCACGAGCAAGGCGAAAGGTAGGCTCTGTCGTAGTATCTCCTTGAAGAACTGGAAGTTGACCTTGAAACTGAGATTTTCGGTGTGGCGCAAGACGATGGTAAGGGCAAGGGCAAGGGTGACGACATAGGCCACGGTCTGGGCTTGCAGGTACCAGATGGCGTTGAACTTCTCCATGGGGAACCAGCCGCTCCACAGCACCAGGCACATGATGATGATGGCCAGCACACGGTCGAAGACGGAGAGGATGCTGTCCTGCTTGAACAGCAGCAGCCCTTGCATGTTCGACCTGAGGAAGAGGATGAAGGAGAGCAGGATTTGGTTGAGACCGCACCAGAACAACAGCTTGAGTTTCATGCCTTCGTTGTAGCCGCAGAAATAGCCGACCACGAAAATGACGACGGCATAAAGCAATCCGAGAAGTAGCTTTGTTTCGGTGAGGCCACCGAAGTGTTTGGAAAGGTTTTTCGGGTCTTGCGCTACGGCACGGCTGTTGAAGTTGGTGATGCCGAGGTCGAGCAATATATAAAAAAGGTAAGAGAAGTTGAAGAGGGCTTGGTAGGTGCCATAAGAAGCATCACCAAGGAGGTTCTGCACTTCACGGTCGATGCCGAGAATCCAGAACGGCTTCACCAACAGGTTGAGAAACAGCAGGAAGATGATATTTTTGATGAAGCGGTTCTGCATTGATGCGTTGTTGTTCGGTGGGCAAAAGTAGGAAAAAAAGTTCTTTGAGGCTTTTTTCAGCTCTCATTTTGGAAATAATATGTATTTTTACCCCGTGAAATTCGACTATGTGAAATGAACAAGGAACAGGAAAACGTTGATGTGCTGGAAGAGGAACTGATTGAAAATGAGAAGAGTCTGTTGCTCATCAACGACGATGTGAATACTTTTGAATATGTCATCGACACCTTGATGAAGGTGTGCCATCATACTCGCGAACAGGCCGAGACTTGCGCCTGGATAACGCACTACAAGGGTAAATGCGCCGTCATGCATGGCAGCTTCGACGAACTGAAACCGTATTACGACATCCTGCTTGCTCACCAGCTCACGGTCAAGATTGATTAAGCGCAAAACACATGGCAGGTTACTCTTCATTGGAAATATTGGCTATTCAGCAGGCCTACGAATCGATGCTGAAAGACATCCAGCCTTTCATCAATGCACCCAATCAGTTGGAATTGATTGACAAGGCTTACCGTTATTGTCTGGATAAATATGACGGCCGGTATCTGTTGTCGGGCAAGGCCTATATGTTTCACTTGATTGAACTGGGGCGTATCGCTGTGCTCGAAGTGGGCTTGGGCTACATCTCTGTAGTGGCCGCTTTTTTGCATGGCATTGATTACAAGAAAGATGTGAGTGGCAAGGAGTTGAAGGACCAGTTTGGAAAGACGGTGGCGATCATCCTTGAAGACTTCAGCCAGATTTCGCAATTGGATACGGAAAAGGTGGCCTATAACTCGGATAACTTCCAGGTGCTATTCCTTTCCATGATTGACGACATGCGTTCGGTGTTGTTGAAAGTGGTGCATCGTGTGTATGACGTTCGCAATCAAAAGGATGTGGAGCCTGATAGGTTGTCGAAGTATTTTCATGAAATCAAATACATCTATATTCCTATCGTTCATCGACTTGGCCTTTATAAACTGAAGGCTGAGCTGGAAGAGAAGCTGATGCTCTTTGAGAATCCGGAGTTGTTCCATGAGATTGAAACCAAGATTGAGGCGACTCATGAAGCCCAAAAGCAGACTGCGGAGAAGTTTGTCGCCAAAATATCGGAAAGCATTGATGCAGAGCTTGAAAGGACGAAGAAAAACGGGAAAAACAAGTTCACATATTCCATCAAGTGGCGACTGAAGTCGATTCCTTCGATTTATGCCAAGATGAAGGCGCAGAATGTGCCTTTTGAGGAGGTCTACGACTTGATGGCGGCAAGGGTCATCATCAATTGCGCCTTGAAGGACGAGCAGGAGTGTTGCTGGATTGTGTACTCGGCTATCACGAATATCTACGACCCCATGCCGGAACGCCTTCGCGATTGGATTACCAAGCCGAAAGCCTCGGGATATGAGTCGCTGCACACCACGGTGAAATATGACGACAAGTTGTGGTTTGAGGTGCAGATTCGCACTACCCGGATGGATGAGGTTGCCGAAACGGGTCAGGCGGCACACTATTTATACAAAGGTGAAAAGGAGACTTCGGAGGAATGGTTGCTCAATGTGCGCCAAGTGCTGGAAAACCCTGGTATGGTGTCGTTTGAGAATTCTTACAAGAAGATCCATAAGTCCGATAAGATATTCATTTTCACTCCTGAAGGCGATTTGAAACAGCTTCCGATTGGCTCAACGGTGCTTGATTTTGCCTACGAGGTGCATACGCGTGTGGGTGAGACCTGCAATGGCGCGCGCGTCAACGGGCGTATGGTGCCCATCCGTCATGAGCTGACCAATGGCGACAAGGTGGAAATCATCACGAACAAGAAACAGTCGCCGCGTGCCGACTGGCTCAATGTGGTGGTCACGGAAAAGGCCAAAAACAAGATTCGTCGCTATCTCAAGGAAGAGGAACTGAAAGAGTCGGAGATGGGCAAGGGCATGTTGCAACGTAGGCTGAAAAACTGGAAGCTGCCATTCTCGGAGACTGTGGTCGACATGTTGGTCAAAGAGTTTAAGTTGGAAAACTCGTTGCAGCTTTATCATCGGATTTCTACCGAAAAAATCGATATAGCGGAGGTGAAGCGATTCCTGACCGCTAAGTTCGGTGAGAATGTGGAAAGAGGTGAAAAGCCTGTCCCAGAGACTATTGGAGCTTCAAAAAAAGAGCAGAACGCCGAAGTGGAGGAGTCGCTTTCCATTGGCGAGGACATCAGCAATGTGACCTACAAGTTGGCCAAATGCTGCAATCCTATTCCTGGCGACCGTGTGTTTGGTTTCGTCACCAATGAAGGCACCATCAGTATCCATCGCACCAACTGTCCGAATGCCAAAGGCTTGCAGGAGCGTTACGGTTATCGCATCATCAAGGTGAAGTGGAATGGCGTTGAAGCTGACGGCTCGCAAGCTACCATCCGCATCTATGGTCGCGACGTGATGGGCTTGTTGGGCAAAATCACCAAGGTCATTTCCGAGGATTTGGAAGTCAACATGAAGAATATCGTTTTCAATTCCGACAAGGAAGGTTTCTTTGAAGGAAGGATCGTGTTGCAAATCACCGATGTGGAAGCGCTGGAACAGCTGATCAATAAGATTAAAGCTATTGAAGGCATTGTTGATGTAAACAGAATCGATTGAATGTAGAATGTAGAATGCAGAATGTAGAATGCAGAATGTAGAATGCTGAATGAGGTATGAGGTATGAAGTATGAGGTATGTTGAATCTTTGAATCTTGAATCTTTGAATCTTGAATTTTTAAATATGAAGAAACTGTTTTTGATAATGGCCTTTCTGTTTGTGGGTTGGGCATTGATGGCTCAGGATGTGCAGCAGATCGGGAAGATGTACGGCGTTGATCATGAGAAGAAAATCATAGTGGCTACAGGACGACTGCCTGAGGGCATGAAACCCTATAAGGAAACGATGGAGATGAAGGGTGAAACCTATGTCTATTATCGTAGTGAAATGCCGCTTATCACTATTACCACCGATGGGCCGATTGTCAACTCGCCTGCGGTGCATGGAGTCATCAACGTGGCCGATGCCGATGGCAATATCATCACGATGCACGCCGGATTTAAGATTAGAGGTACTTCGTCGCAGCAATACGATAAGAAGTCGTATCGTGTTGAGCTATGGGCGGATGAAACGGGAACGGTGATGGCCGACACCACTTTCCTGGGTTTGCGCAGCGATGACGATTGGAATCTGGAAGCCATGTGGGCACAGCCGCTTCGTCTTCGCGACAAGGTGGCCAATGAGCTGTGGATGGAGATGTACCAACTGCCTTACGCAGAGAGTGAGCCTGATGCTTTGCCAGGCATCCGCATGGTGTATGCCGACCTGTTCATCAACGACGAATATATGGGCATTTACGCCTTGACCGAGCGTATGGACCGCAAGCAACTCAGACTGCGCAAATACAACGGAGATATTAGAGGCGTGCTGTACAAAGGCAATGGCCCTGGTGCTCCTACCTTTGACAGTTTGCCCGATTATGACAATACGCAAGACACTTGGGACAACTACGAATGGGTGTATCCCAACGAGAGCGACTCTGCCATCAATTGGAACCATCTCTATAGTTTCACTAACTTCGTGATAAACGCCTCCGACGTCGTGTTCTATTCACAGTATGCCGTCCAGTTTGATAAGAATAACGCCATTGATTACTACTTGTTTATCAATAGCTTGATGGCCATGGACAATATGGGGCGCAACCTCTTTTTGGCCCGTTACAAGAAAACGAGTGCCTATATGTACCTGCCTTGGGACTTGGATGCCGTTTGGGGGTTGGACACCGATGGCAACAAGACCTACAACGCGGCTGGTTTGAAGAGCAACGGCTTCTACAATCGTTTGACCCAAGACTGTTATGACAATGGATTTGTGGCTTTGGCCAAAACGCGTTACAACGCCTTGCGCAATGATATTCTGACCACAGAACACATCATGGAATTGGTTCAAAGGCAATACGATGAGTTAGTTGAAAGTGGTGCCTATGACCGTGAGCATGAGGCTTGGCCCGAGTACACCGTTGATGAAAGCCAGTTGACCTACATGCGTGATTGGTTGGACGACCGTTTCAGTTATTTGGATGGCGAAATCAATGCAGGGTGTGGCACATGGAATGTCGAGGAAGTCGTTGAAACTCCATTTGTTGAGATCTTTCCTAATCCTGCCAAGGACCGTATCAATTTGCGTTTTGCAGAAGAAGTCGAAGCGGTGGTCAGCCTATATGACATGACTGGGCGTTTGGTGCAATCGTTCGCTGTACAAAACCAATTCCTCGTTATTTCTACCCAAAATCTGTCTAAAGGCATTTACACTTTGGTGACATTTGTTGGTGGAAACCAGCAGGTTGATAGGGTGGTGGTGGAGTGACTTTACAGTTTCCAAATCGCCTCTATTTTCAAATCCGTCTTATGGTTCCCTTCAATCAACGTCAAGCCGCTGCCTATTTCATCGCGGTCGCTGTAGATGGTGCGGCCGATGCGGGCGTAGAGTGTCAAGGCATTGAATAGCTTTACTTTACCTAATAGATAGATTCTCATCCCTTTGCCGTATAGAGCGGGCACGCTGAAGGAATACAATACATCGTTTTCGTAGGCATAGATATGGGTGTTGTAGTCCTTGGCATCGAAGATGGTATAGCGGAAACTGAAGCTATAGGGTTTGTTTTCAGGTTTGTAGGCGATGTCCTGACAGAGGAAGTAACCGTGCTCGTTGACGCCGTCGTCGTTGCGGTAATAGGCATATTCGGCTTTGTTGGTACAGTGGATGTCCCAACCTAATTCATAGTTGATGTTGAAACGCACGGCGTTCTTGGTGTAGAAGATAGGGTAGTGGCTGAAGACAAAAGCGTCCGTTGAGTTCTTCATCTTGGTCTTTGAGCGGAATTGCAGGTAGGCATGTGTGCGGCGATTGAAGCTGTGGCTGACGCGCAGGTAGTAATCGTGGCCGCGGCTCGGTGCGTTGACTTGTGAGGTCAGCCAGGTGAATTGGAACTGGTCGACATAGGCGAGGATGTTCCAATAGGGCGCGGGCGCGGCTTCCACGCCGAGATAGATGCCGCGTTGCCCTTGGTTGCGGCTGCCTTCGCCGAAAGCGTTGCTCATGAGGTTTTGGTAGGCCTTGCCATAATCGCGGTACATTAGGGTGAAGTTCAAATAACCGGCAGGTTTTACGGTCAAGCCGACCAAGCCTGCAAAAGCCAACGGTCCTTGAGCCTGTCGAAGGGCCGTACTGTCAAAGTTCATGCTCATAGCGGCTTCGCCAAACAGCGCATATTTCCCTTTCACATACTTGAAGTCAATACCTTGGTTGGTAAGGCTTTTGCCCTGAAAATAATACTGGTTGTAATGGCTGGGCTTGAGTTCGAGTGGCGCGCTGAGCCAAGTGTGATGGGCAGTGTAACCTATTTCGAAATGGGCGATGGCATAAGCTAAATGTCCACCAACGACTTGTTGACGAATGGCATGGCGGTCTAAAATTTCACCGATAGTGCGATGATAGCCCGTTTCTTGCAGGCTGCTGACGAGTTCGGCTTCATTTTCTATGGTGTCGACCACGCTGATATTAGCGTCTATCATGCGATTGGAGTAGAAGAGGGTTCCGCTGAAAGGTCCGCTACCAAGGGTGACTGCCGCGCCTCGCATAAAGGCATATTCACTGGCCGAGCCCTTGGGCGTGATGCCTCGTCCTTGCTTCATCACGCTGCTGCCCGAGCCCGCTTTGCCGAAACTCATTCCCGACCATAAGGTCAAGCCTTGACCGAACGACAGTTGGTAATCGCCAAGCACAGCAGCCTTTGCAATTCCCAAGTCTTTGGCATAGAGGTGGAAACCAACGAAATCGAAGCCGCGATAGAATTTGTCGCCCAACAGTTTCTGAATCGTGTCGCCGACCTTGTCAGTGAAGAAGATTTCGCCTGCATCTTTCTCAAGTACAAAGCCTGCCCGAATCTTGTTCCTCTAATTATAGTGGTATTTCAGCTGGTATTTCTGTGGGCTACCGAGATAGCGCGAGTTGGGCTTGGCCAAAAGTGCAGAGTCGTCGATGGGTTGGTAACCTTGCTGTTTTTCAAGGATTTGTTCGTAACGCCCCACAATCTGGCGTTTGCCGTAACGCGCCATTTTGTTGAGCGTGAGTTTGTCGTTGCTTTGATCTTTCTCGATGCAGACCACGGGCCGGATGATGGCCAGAGTTTGTTCATCGAAACCTTCCACCATTTCCAATTCGTCGAGGAACATAAAATCTCCATAATAGCGACGGTATTTCTGCAACTCTTCATACTGGAACACGTTGAGCAGGTGTAGCTCCACCAATTGCATCACCTCAGCGCTGTTGATGTTGACGGGATTCTCGCTGAAGAAGATGTAATTCTCCAAAAGATCTTCAAAATCAATGTCTTCATCGCTGTCTTCGGCAAGGCGTTCCACCTGTTCGATGAGCAGTTGGTTCAAGGCTTCGGTGCTGAGCGTGTCGATAGCGATCTGTGCCTTGGCGGCGGCGACGAAAAACAAAGATAATATGATGATAACCAGTCGTTTCATTTTACTTTCCAATGCTGAAAATCATTCCGATTTGTATGGATGCCCCCAATTCGTTGTGCAGCTGCGCCCCGATGTTGATTTGCGCAAAGCGGATGCCATAGCCAAGTCCGAAACTCAAGATTCCTGGGTTGGTTTGCGCCCCGGCGCGGATGTAGAAATTCTTGAATGCTTCATACTCCAACCCTCCTCTAAGGCTGACCCCTTCGCGCTCCGTGTTTTTCTCGATTTCGCATTGTCCGATGAAATCTTTGGTGAATTGGTAGGCCAAACCAAAACGCATCACGATGGGCAGTTTCTCATGGTTCAAGGTCTGCTCCAACCGGAAGTTGACGGGATTGAAAATGTAGGTGCCAAGCGTCAGTTTGTCAGTGACTTGCGATTGCAAACCCAACTCAAAGGTAACGGCTCTATACGAGCCATAGTCATTGCCGATTTTCAGCAAGAGGTAGTCGAGTTGAAGCCCGATTTGTAGGTAACGCCCGAAGTCCTTGGCATAGGCGAGCCCAAACTTGTTCTCGTTGTATTTCGATGAACCAAATTGGTTGAAGCTAAGACCTAAGCATCCGAACTTGGTGGGCAGGGCAAAGGCTCCGCATTTGTAGGCCGTTTCGGGCAGCATCCAGCGATTTTCATAGTACAATCCTAAGCTTATTTTGTTCAAGTTGGCCATGCCGGCGGGGTTGTTCTGCACGGCCCACAGTCCTTGCGAGGCCACCGACGAGCCTCCCATGGCTGCTGCTCGCCCTCCGAGGGGATTGATGAAGTCGTGGGCGAAAAGCGTTGAAGTTGAGAAAAATAGGGTTATAAGGAATAGAAGTTTTTTCATACAATTGGAGTTTTATGGTGCAAATGTAGGACTGTTTTTTCACAAAAACAACATTTCGTCAAGCTCAATTACCTTTTTTTACTATTTTCGCAGACTAATAACTTTTGGGTATGGTTTATGTCATAATTGTTTTAGCCATCTTATTGGCTCTCATCGGTTTGGTCGGAGCTGTCGTTCCAGGTATCGCGGGGACTCCATTCAGTTTTCTTGCCTTGTTGGCCTTGTCGTTTGCCGAAGGTGCTACCTATTCCGCTAAGTTTTTGATTATTATGGGTATCATAGGCGCTATTGTCTTCACCGTAGATTACGTTGTGCCTATTTGGGGAACAAAGAAACTGGGCGGAACCAAAGCGGGGGTTAGAGGCAGCACGATAGGACTTTTTGCTGGGCTTTTCATCACTTTTGTTTTCCCAATTGGCTTTATCGCTGTCCTTTTGGGTCCCTTCCTTGGTGCCTATATTGGTGAGAAATTAGCTGGTACTGACGATCATTTGGCATGGAAGTCGGCATTTGGTTCGTTCGTCGGTTTCTTGTTGGGTACGGGCATCAAGTTGATTTATGCCTGTGTATGTATATATTTCATTGTTAAAGAGTTAATTGTAATATTATGATAGATTTGGAAGAAAAAGCACGACATATTCGTGAATTGATACTGACCGCTTTGGCTGAGGCAGGCTCGGGACATACGGGCGGCTCCCTCGACTTGGTGGATATTTTCACGGTATTGTATTTCAACCATTTGCGCCATGACCCGAAACGTCCTGATTGGGAAGACCGCGACAAGGTGGTGCTTTCCATCGGGCATACGGCACCTGTGCTTTACGCGACTTTGGCGGCGGCTGGTTATTTCCCTGAAAAGGAAATGCTGACCTTGCGCAAGTTGGGCAGCCGGCTGCAAGGACATCCGAGCTACGAGTTCCGTTTGCCTGGTTTGGAAACTTGTTCCGGCAGTCTGGGACAAGGTCTTGGGGTGGCATTGGGCATGGCCTTGGCAGCCAAGATGGACGGCAGCCCTAACCGTGTGTTCTGCATCATGGGCGACGGTGAGCAGCAGGAGGGAAGCGTGTGGGAATCAGCCATGGCGGCGGCGCATCATAAATTGGACAACCTCTGTGCGATTATCGACCGCAACCGCCTGCAAATCGACGGAGGCACGGAGAAGGTGATGGCCATTGACCCTTTGTGCGATAAGTGGAAGGCCTTCGGATGGCATACCATCGAGATTGACGGTCATGACTTGAGTCAAATCAAGATGGCCTTGGAGTTGGCTGATAAAGAAAAAGATAAGCCAACGGTCATCATCGCCGACACCATCATGGGCAAGGGCGTGAAAAGCATAGAGGACAACAACCAATGGCATGGCAAAGTGCCGAGTAAGGAACAACTAAAGGAGTTTTTGCATGAACTATACTAATAAAGGCAACAAAGCCACAAAGGCAGGCTTCGGCGAGGGTGTTCTCGCTGCGGCTCAACAAGATAAAAGGGTGGTCGGTCTAGGTGCCGACATCACCAATTCGGTGGGAATGAACCTCTTTGCTGAAGCTTTCCCCGAAAGGTTCTTCTCTATGGGTATTGCAGAGCAGGATGCCGTGGCAACTGCGGCTGGCTTGGCATTAAGTGGAAAGCTTCCCGTGTTCAGCACATACGGCGTTTTTGCTGCACATCGTGCCAACGACCAGATTCGTATTTCCGTGTGCTACAACAATGTGCATGTCGTCATAGGGGGTGCCCATGCCGGCGTATCGGTCGGCCCTGATGGTGCCACGCACCAAGCTTTGGAGGACATTGCCACCATGCGTGTGCTGCCCAACATGACTGTCATCTCGCCCTGCGATGCCACCCAAGCCAAAATCGCTACGGAGAAAGCCATTTTGGAATGCAAAGGTCCTGTCTATGTGCGTTTTGGGCGTGAAGCAGTTCCGGATTTTACCGATGAAAACCAAGACTTCGAGATAGGGAAGGCCCAGCTGATGCGCGAGGGTACAGATATTACCCTTGTGGCTACGGGTCACGAGGTGTGGGAAGCCTTGGAAGCCGCTCACATGTTGGAGCGTATGAATGTCTCTGCCCGCGTTATCAACATGCACACCATCAAGCCGTTGGATGGCGATATCCTCAACAAGGCTGCCGAGGAAACCCGAATGATATTTACTATCGAGGAACATCAAATCGCAGGTGGTCTGGGCAGTGCCGTGGCGGAGTTTATGGCCGAAAACCATCCCATTCGTGTATGCAGGATTGGTATGGACGACCGCTTCGGCGAGTCGGGGCAGGCCATGGCGTTGATGCACAAGTTCGGGTTGGATGCTGCGGGCATCGTCAAGCGTGTGCTGGAGATTACATCCAACAAAGATTTCAGCGTCTATATCCGCCGGTTGGGCAAACCTTTCGATACCTATATCAAGAAGTTGTATGACAGCAAGAGGCTGTATGAAGGCTATGATTACCACGATGAATCCACCTTCGAGAATTGTTATGACACGAAAGTCTATCGGCATTATATCGCTCAAGGCAAACGTGGTCACGATGTGTTGGAGACTTTGGCGCGCGCCCTTCATGACCATTTCATCACGCATCAACTGTACAAAATGCTTGATATGTATGATGAGAAGGATATCATCGGCGTCATGGGCGGTCACGCCAAGCGCCGCGACGACCCGCAATACCGCCAGATTGTTTTCTTGAGTAAGCGTCTCACCGAGATGGGCAAACTGATGGTGACAGGTGGCGGTCCTGGAGCCATGGAAGCTGCGCATCTCGGAGCCTGGATGGCGGGTAGGAGCGAGGCCGAGACCAACGAAGCCGTTGACATGCTCATGCCTTCGCCGACTTATAAGGATGAGGGTTGGCTTCGCCGTTCTTTCGAGGTGATGGAACGTTTCCCCTTGCAAACGGACTACCGTAGCCTTGCCATCCCGACCTATTTTTACGGTCATGAGCCGACCGCGCCTTTTGCCACCGACATCGCCAAATATTTCGACAACAGTGTGCGTGAGGATGGCATCGTGACCATCGCCAAGGGAGGTATCATTTACACCCCAGGCAGCGCAGGTACCATGCAAGAGATTTTCCAAGACGCAGGCCAAAACCATTATGAGAGTGAGGGTTATGCCAGCCCGATGATTTTTATGGGCAAGGACTATTACACCAATTATATTCCAGCCTATTCGCTGCTGAAGGACCTGAGCGACCGTGGCATCTTCAAGAACATGATTCTCACCATATCCGACGACAATGACGAGATTATCGATGCAATTGTGCGGTTCAAAGAAGGAAAATGAGCTACAAAAGTGCTTTACAATCAAACAGTTCAACAATCAACAATTCAACAATCAACAATTCAACAAAAACATGTTCTCCTGTCCCATCCAAATCCGAATGAGCGACCTTGACCCCTACAACCACGTCAACAACGGGTCGCAGTGCAATTACTTCGACATGGGTCGAAGCCGCTATTTCGAGCATGTCTTCCAAACCGAAATCGACTGGCTGACCTTCAAATATGTCCTCGTCCACGTCGACCTTGATTTCCGAAACCCCGTACATTTTCACGACCCGATTGTCTGCGAGAGCCGTGTCACCGAAATAGGCAATTCGAGCTTCAAAATGGAGCAATGCCTGAAAGACTCCGAAACGGGCGAGGTCAAAACCTTGTGCCATGCCGTGGTGGTCTATTTCGACCGCGAGGCGAACAAGGCGGAGCGGATTCCTGATGAAGAACGTGAGATGTTGATAAATGAATCGAAAAAAATGGCCAATGGCTAATGGCTATGGCCTATGGCAGCTTAAACGGAATGGTAAGTCCAAATTCTCGTAAAAGCTGCCATAAGCCATGGTCATAGGCCATATTTTATAAAACAAAGATCTATTCCAATGAAAAAACTGACTTTTACCTTAATTTGCCTCATCGCCACAATGAGCCTCCAAGCCCAAACCGAAACCGAGCTTAACGCCTGGAACGATGTCAACATCTATGAAATCAATCGCTTGTATCCTCGGACGAATGTTATTCCTGGAGAAATGGAGTTTGCCAAACTCCTTAACGGCGATTGGAAGTTCCAATGGGTGGACTCGCCCTCAAAAGCCCCTGCCGACTTCTATAAGGAAGGCTATGATGCCTCGGGTTGGAAAACCATCAAGGTTCCGGCCAACTGGGAGTTGAACGGTTACGGCACGCCCATCTATGTCAATGTGGACAACGAGTTCCGTCCCAACGAGCCGCCTTTTGCCCCGACGGTGGATAATCCTGTGGGCTGCTATTTGACGGAATTCAACATCCCAGAAACATGGAAAGACCGCCTGACCTTCATCAACTTCGGGGCGGTGAAGTCGGCCTACTATGTCTGGGTGAACGGCCGGTTTGTGGGCTATACTGAAGATGCCAAAACCAATGCCGAGTTTGATCTCACGCCATACGTCAAGGTGGGGAAGAACACATTGGCGGTGAAGGTCTATCGTTTCTCGAACGGCTCTTATTTTGAGTGCCAGGACTTTTGGCGCTTGAGCGGCATTGAGCGGGATGTGATGCTTTATTCCAAATCCACGCTGAACGTCTACGACTATGAAATCCATGCCGGTTTGGACAAGAACTACCAAAACGGTACTTTTTCCATCAAGGTTAAGCTGCAAAGCAATACCAATAAGATACAGAAAGGCAGTACATTGATTGTTGGGGCATACGAAGGGCCAGAGACAAAAGGCTTCCCCGAGCATATCCTGTTCACGCTCACCAAGCCTATCAATGAGTTGGCCTTTACTCAGGCAGATGATGGCTATTATTATGCAGATGCGGAGTTGTCGGTTGATAGCGAGGAGATAGGGAAGGTGTTGCCATGGTCGGCGGAAAGCCCTACCTTGTACCAACTGAGGATGTCCCTGATGGATAAAAAAGCCAAAACCATCGAAAAGCTTACTTCATCTTTCGGCTTCCGCACCTCGGAGATTAAAGATGGTAAACTACTTATCAACGGGCAGTACGTATTAATAAAAGGTGTGAACCGCCACGAGCATGACCCCTACACGGGCCATGTGATTTCGCGTGAGTCGATGGAACGCGATATCGCATTGATGAAGCAAATGAACATTAACACGGTGCGCACCTGCCATTATCCCGATGACCCATATTGGTACGAACTTTGCGATAAGTACGGCCTTTATGTTTGGGACGAGGCCAACTGCGAATCCCATGCCCAAGGTTATGGAGAAAGAAGCCTTGCCAAAGACCCACAATACAAGGAAATGGTGTGGCAGCGCAACCGCAATATGCTCGAGCGCGACAAGAATCATCCTTCCGTGATTATGTGGTCGATGGGCAACGAGTGCGGCAATGGCGTCAACTTCGAGTACACCTACGACTGGATGAAAGAACGCGATAATACCCGCCCTGTGACTTACGAAAGATCCATCTACGACCGCAACACGGATGTCATCGGCTTGATGTATGCCAGCCCGAAATATCTGCAAAAGTTTGTGGACGAAGGCCTTGACAAGCAAGGCAGACCTTTCATCATGGTGGAATACTGCCACGCCATGGGCAACAGCATGGGCGGCCTGAAGGACTATTGGGACGTGATTGAAGCCAACGAGCAACTGCAAGGCGGCTGCATCTGGGACTGGGTGGATCAGAGTTTCTTCGTCCATGATAAGGACAAGGATGTGGATTGGCTTGCCGTGGGTGGCGACTTCGGTCATGCCTACGGTGTGGGCGATGATGATGCTTTCTGCGCCAACGGCGTGGTCAGCAGCGATAGGAGACCGCACCATCACGCCGCCGAAGTGAAAAAGGTGTATCAGCCCATCAAGTTCACCGCCAAGGACTTGACTTGGGGTAAGTTCGAGGCCAAGAACTGGCTTTCGTTCACCAATGCCTCAGCCTTCGATTGCGATTTTGAAATCTTCTCAGCCGAAAAGACGTTGCAGAAAGGTAAAATTGACCTTGATATTGAACCTTTTGGCACACAAGAGATTAACATTGAACGCCTGCGCATTTATGGCAACCCTGGCGAGGAGTTCTTCATCCGTTTTTCGGTGAAACTGAGAGAAGACCAGCCCTTCATGCCCGCTGGAACGGAGGTGGCTTACGATGAGTTCAAGCTGGATTGGCCGTCGGCACCGTTGGAGTCTATGGTTAAAGAGAAACCTGTGCAGTTTAATTCGGGCAGTGGCTCGGTTTATAATGATGATTTTACGGTGACCTTCGATAAGGCTACGGGTGCCATTAATTTCTATGTCGTTAATGGACAGGAACTTTTGAAAGGCGAGCTGAGAGACAACTTCTGGCGTGCCCCGACCTTGAACGACGAGGTGGACAGTTGGGCTTTGCCGCGTTGGAACAAAGCTGGTTTGCAGAACCTGACGGTCAAGACAGGCGGCTTGCATTTTGAAAAGCTTGATGACAACACGGTTTCGGTTAATGCCGACTTGGAATATTATGACGGCTTGGGGCAGTTGCAAATTGTTGTAAATAAGGTGTATCTCATCGATGGTGAAGGCAACATCAGCATCACCAACCGTGTGGAGCCGATGGAAAGGGTGACTTCTTTGCCGAAGGTCGGCTTGCAGTTCCGTATGCCGTTGGACTATAAGGACTTGAGCTGGTTTGGCAAGGACACCGAAAACTATCCTGACCGTAACGCCTCGGGCAAGATGGGCATTTATCAGATGAATGCCTTGGATTTGTTTGAGCAACACGTTGTGCCTCAGGATAATGGCAACCACGCCGAAACGCGTTGGATGGTCTTGACGAGCGACAAGAGCAATGTCGGGTTGTTCATGACGATGCAGGAGCCGTTCAACTTCAGCGTTTACAACTACGATGACGCCAACCTGACCCAAGCCCATCGCATCAACCAACTGGAAACAAAGGATTTCCTGACTGTAAACATCGATTACAAGCAAGCTGCTATTGGCACGGCCACCTGTGGCCCAGGTGTGGATGAGAAGTATGTGCTGGGCAATCAGGTGTATGAATACACAGTGATGCTTCGCGCCTTCGACAAAACGACAGACCCGATTGAGTTGACCCGTTTCCAAGTGCCTCAAATGACGGAAATGATGGTGCCTTCGCCTGTCATCCATGCAGAGATGGCTGGGAATGAGGATTATCGTATCTACAACCGTCCCTTGACGGTTACGATGACCTGTGTCGACTCGGATGCCGAAATCCATTACACCACCGACGGCAGCGTCCCGACGATGAAGTCCCCCAAATACAAGTCGTCGTTTGTCATTGTGAATTCCTGCATCATCAAGGCGAAAGCTTTTAAGAAAGGGATGGTGGAGTCGTTTACCACGATGCGCGTCTTCAACCGCTTGAATATCAAGAACACGACTTTCGTCAACCCGCCTGTGGAGCGTTACGGCAAGGATGCCGACATTGCCCTGATGGACGGAAAGAAAGGCGTTCCTGGCGACTATTACAACGACTGGCTCGGCTTTGAGGGTGTCGACATGGAGGCCACCATCGAGTTGGCCGTCCCCACCAGCATCAACATGGTGAAGGTTGGTCTTTGCCATGAGCCGCAGTCGTGGGTGATGTGGCCCAAGGGCGTGTGGGTTAGTTTCTCAAAGAACGGCAAGGAGTTCACCGATTGGCAGATGGCCGAGTTACCCGTTTTCGACCGTCCCGACAAGATGCAAGGCTTTGGAAGGATAGAAGCCCGTCTTCGTTCCGACGGCGCGCAATGGAAATACGTTCGCGTGAAGGTGGAGAACCAAGGCGTCTTGCCCGAATGGCATCCCTATAAAGGCGAGAAGGCCTGGATTATGGTGGATGAGGTGGTGGTGGAGTAGTTGAAAGCCGTTGATATCTATGGCTGCGTCAATTCAATTCTTTCTGCCCATGTCATCCCCGCGCTGGAAGAGGGTAGGCTGGGATCTATGGGCAGAAAGCCGGTGAAATCTATATCTGCTATAACGCGATTGCCATGCCGTCAGCCTTATTTTACTGTCACTCATCAGATTTTACATCTGCTTTATTTTGTTCTAAATAATAGAAACTGCATTTATTTATGCAGAAAACCAACATTTTAGCATGTTGATAATTTTGTTGACAAATTAATTGCATTTTTTATATCCCCATGTCACCAAAATGCTTTACTTTCGCGGAACAAAAATTAATATATGTTATTCATAACCATAACAGACACAATCATTCAAGACTTGTATGCCAAGGCGATAGAGACCTTGACTAACGTGAGCCTTGAACCCGTGGAGAGGAGCTATCTAACCAATAGTTCCCTATTCTTCATACATCAACCTGCGAGGCCCTGCCTTGCGCAAGCAAAACCAATGACGAAACCGACGTTGCGGCCACGTTGCCGTTCGTTTATGCTTGCCAGAAGCGGTCACAATCCTGACAGTGACTCCATAAGCCATTGATAGGAACCATTTCGGGCATTTCCCCTTTTTCGAGGTCAAGACCAACGACCGTTCATGAATTGATGTGGATGATAGTCGTACCTCACGATGAAATGTTAGCGCGATGGACAATATGTCATACACAACGATTGATTTCTTAACGCGATGCGGAAAGACATCATAGTTGACGATGAAAAAGTCCAAAAAGCGGGCGTTTTAATCAAGATCAACGACTGATTTCCTCAACCGTTGGGCTGTCGAGTCATCGAAGACCATCGAAAAGGACGAAAAAACGGACATTTTGTCGTATGTTACGACCAAACAGTTCACTCGGTGAACAGAAGCATCGTGTGGCACGACAAAAAGTTCACGCGATGAACAAATCGTCGTACATCACGACGAAAAGTTCACGCGGTGGACGAAAGCATCGTAAGACATGGCGAAAAGTCCACGCGATGGACAAAACGTCATACAACACAACGAAAAGCCTCAAACCGTGAGATGAGAGGTCGTGCATGATGACGAAAGTGCTGAATGCCCGAATGGATGAGCCAAGCATGTTGATGCGTCCCTTCCTCGCAGCAAAGCCGCTGCTGCCTGGAAAACAACTATTCGAGGACGGCCTGAGCCGTTCAAACAATCATTTTTTTACAATTCATTTTTTATTTTATGTTTAGTGTACATTTGAGTTTAGGGCTGAACTCCGATCAGTTCTACACAGGTCTCGATCAGATCTGCCACCGCTTATCAGACAACCGTTCGGACGAACATCTGAATGCGTTGGTCAAAGAGGTGGAAAACGCGAAGGGGATGCTCTTCCTGACCATCAAGAAAGACATGGTCAAGGTGGGCATCAAAAAGGAATCCTTGATGCTGCACGATCGGCTGGCGTCGGCCTCACGCTACATCGACTCACATCGTTTTGAGCCCGATGAAGAGATGAAGGCCAGTGCCATGGTCCTCAAGCAGCAACTGAGGAAGTACGGCGTCTTCTACAAGATGGACGTGCACAGCCGTCTGGCTGAGGTGCAGGCCATGTTGAGCGACTTGGACAATCCCGAGTTGAAGGCTCATGTGGCCAAGATCCCGGGCCTGGATGCGCGCATCAAGAACGTGAGAAGCGCGATGGAAGCCTTGTTGCAAAGGCTTATGGCAGTTCAGGATATGCACAACGAGGTCAAGCCTCAGAAGAGCAAACTCGAACTGAAGCGTGAGGCCGCCGCCAAATTGGAGAGGCTGTTGGTATATCTCGACGGCATGGCCTTCAAAGACCCTGACACCTATGGCAAGGACTACAACTATGTGGTTGGCCTAATCACCGACCTCAACAAGACCTACAAGCGCAAGGTCAGGAATGCGAAGGAAGACCCCGATGAGGGCGAGCGTGACGAAGGTAACGAAGAGAAGGAATCGCCCGAAAACGTCGATGAGCCAAACACTGGCGAGCTTCCCGAGAGCGCTGACTCCACAAGAGTAGCGTGATGCCCAAGGCAGCAGCTTGACTTCGGCCACTGCTGCCTTTGCCTCCCCATGAGCTTTTATGGCTTGTGGGGAGGATTTTTTATTGCCGAAACGGAAAAGTTCTTTATATTTGCAAATTCTAAATATTTTGTAGATGAGTTATTCAAAATATGTGTTTTCTGGGCATGAATCTTTTCCTTGCAAGACGCTTTGGTTGAAGAAGGGATACGATTTTGTTATGCAGGGGAATGATTTCAATAGTCCAGAAGCAGTGGTTGATTTGGGTGTTGGTAAGAATATGGTGGCATCCATCCGTTTTTGGCTTAAAGCTTTCGGAATTTGCGAGGGCAATCAGCGGACTAGGTTGGGTGACTATTTGTTTGATGCAGAAAATGGTAAAGACAGATATATAGAAGACCTAGCTACGCTTTGGCTCCTACATTTTACTCTTGTTTTCAGTCAAGAAGCAACTCTTTATCATCTGTTTTTCTGTGATTATCAGAAAGGGCATACACAGTTTGAACGTGATCAGGTTGTAACCTACGTGAAACTGGATATGATTGAGGCAGGTAAGCAGAATCTCTTTAACGAAAATACAGTCAAGAAAGATGTTGCCGTATTGATTCAGAATTATGCCCTGCCACGTAAAGCACAATCGAATGAAGACTTTTCCTCCATGTTGATTGACCTTGATCTTATCAGACAAAATGCCGAGGGTAAAGGTTATTGCTTCAACATAGAGGGTAAGAGAAAAGTGCAGAAAGAAATCTTTATGTATGCTCTGTTGAGGCTGAAAGAAAGGGAAGGTGACAACACCATTTCCTATGAAACCGTTCAAGATGAGATTGGCCTTGCGTTTTGCATGCAGGACCATGAGACTATCGAGATGCTGAAACAACTGGCGAAGGATTACTCAGAATATATGTCCTATAGTGACAACGCTGGCATCCGCATGGTACAGTTTACTAAGGATTTGGATAAGGAACAAGTTTTAAATGACTACTATGAAAAGAACGTTTAGTTTATCCGCTAATATAGAGAACGGCTTTGCTGAGGGCGCTCATTACATAGTAACACCCAATGCCCAAAAAGCAATTAGTAGCATTGTGAATGACTTCCAGACAGGGATCCATTCCTTTACGGTTATTGGTTCATACGGCACGGGCAAGTCAAGTTTCCTTTTGGCTTTGGAATCAGATTTGAAAAGACGAGGCAAAACACCTTATCTGTTGGATGCCAAGAATCTTCTCGGTAATTCTGATGTTGAAGTCATGAACATTGTAGGAGATTACACCGAGTTGTCAACACTCCTTCGCCGAAGTCTGAATGCAGAGGACACTACAAATAGTGTGCTTGATGAGCTTAAGGTTTATTACAATAAGTGCCAAAAACAAGGCAAGTTTTTGCTGATTGTCATTGATGAATTTGGTAAGGTATTGGAACACGCTGCAAAGAACAATCCTGAAAAGGAGTTGTATTTCCTTCAGAAATTGGCTGAGTTTGTGAATGTTCCATCCCGCCAAATTCTATTGCTGACCACTTTGCATCAAAACTTCAGTGCCTATGCAAAGGGATTGACTGAAACGCAAGTCAATGAGTGGAAGAAAGTAAAAGGACGGTTCAAGGAAATTACTTTCGTGGAGCCAATAGAACAGCTGCTTTATCTTGCAGCAAAGCAGATGCAAGGAAACAATTATAATGAAGTTCCCGCTTGTGCAATTTCCCTTTATGAACTGGCAAAAAGTACTGGCTATGTTTCCAGTGACTTTCTCGTTGATACGGCGAAGCAACTCTATCCGCTCGATTTATTCTCAGCATACGCCATTACGACAGCTATTCAACGATATGGGCAGAATGAGCGTTCTCTGTTTACGTTCTTGGCTTCTTTAGGAAGTATCTCAACTGATGAAAAGATATACAATCTTCAGAAAGTATACGATTACGTCTATTACAGTTTCTATTCTTATTTGAAAGATGCTAATGCCGACTCAATGAGTTGGAGCTCTATGCAGATTTCCATCGAAAGAGTGGAAGGACAGAGTTGGGATTCTGAGGAACAAATGCTTTATGCCATCAACATCATCAAAGCAATTGGATTGCTCAATCTTTTTGGTGTCGCTGGGTTCCGATTGTCCAAAGAGTCGCTTGCGGAATATGCGACTCTCGCGATGGACATTCCAGATGCAAAGAACATAATAGAAAAGCTGGAGAGCAAGAAGATTATTCGCTATGCTGCCTTTAAAGACCGTGTGATGCTGTTTGAAGGTACGGATGTAGACTTGGAGGCTGAGATTCGCGAGGCAGGGTTGATGGTTTCACGACCTGTTGCTTTTGTGGATGAACTAACCGTATTCTTCAATCACCGTATTTCTCCTGTGAAAGCCCATTTTTATCAAAAAGGCACACCCCGTTTCTTTGACTACAAACTGTTTGAGGAGCCAACGGAGTTGGTGCCTAAGGGTGATACTGACGGTTATATAGAATTGATATTTTCGACAAGGAAAGATGCGCTGGAGGAGATCAAGAGATTTAGCGCGGATTCAGAACATGCTTTGATTTTTGCCCTCTTCATTGATACGGACAACATCATAGACCATCTGTATAATATTAAGAAATACAACTACTTGACGGATAAGGTTATCAAGAAAGAAGACCTCGTTGCTGTCAAGGAAATTCAGAAACTGAAAGAATACGAAGAGAATCTGCTGAACAAAGCTATTAGCGACAATCTTTTCTCCTATAAAAATCGCGTGGTTTGGATATTCAAGGGTGAAGTGCGGAAGGTAGAGTCTCATCGTGATTTCAACATATTGTTGTCAAGCGTATGTGATGAGATATACAGCGAGACACCTGTGATGAACAATGAACTGTTCAACAAGCATAAACTGAGTGGTACCATTACGGCAGCGAGAAAAAGTTATTTGACCTATCTCATTGAACATAGTACTGAAGAGAATCTTGGATTTCCGGAAGACAAGTTTCCACCAGAAAAGACCATATATTTCTCACTGTTGAAAAACACAGGGTTACATCAAGATGGTGAGTTCGCAGATGCTCCTGCAAATGAAGGGTTCCTTTCTGTATGGACTGCTTGTGAAGATTTCCTGAAGAGTACAGAAAACAAGGCCCGAAAGATTTCAGAGCTGATAAAGATTCTTTCTACTCAGCCTTACAAACTGAAACAAGGCTTTTTGGACTTTTGGATTCCCACATACTTGTTTATTAAGAGGCAGGACTTTGCCCTCTATGATGCATCAAAAGGCGCATTTATGCCGGAGGTGAATATGGAGTTTTTCGACTTGTTGCAAAAACATCCGCAGGACTTCGAGGTAAAGAAGTTTGCCGTAGATGGGGTGAAGTTAGGTTTCTTTAACCAGTACCGTCGTTTCATCAATCTTGGCGATGAGTTTAACATCACCAAGGATAGCTTCATAGAGACCATTAAACCATTCCTCTCTTTCTATGCCCGATTGGATGATTACACTAAATACACCCGCAAGTTCGACCATGCGTCAACAATGAAGTTCCGCGATGTGCTGGCTAAGGCAAAAGACCCGGAAAAGGCTTTCTTTGAAGATCTACCAGAGGCTTTAGGCTTCAATCAGGAAAAGTTGAAACAAGAGGAGTTTATCCGAGAGTATGGCATTATTATTCAGCGGGCCATCCGTGAACTACGTTCTTGTTATTCAAGATTGATTGACCGTATTGAGGAACGGTTGGTAGATGGATTCGGCTTGCAGTCCTGCGATTACAATGAGTATGTCGTTGAAGTGCGCGAAAGGCTTGCCCATGTGAAAACCTATCTTTTGACAGACAAGCAACGCGAGTTCTACCATCACGTTATGACCGAGTATGACAATCGTACACAGTGGTACCAATCAATCTGCTACACCATCTTGGAACAACGTCTTGACTCTCTTCGTGACGAACAAGAAGACAAACTGGCAGATGATTTGGTGTATCTGTTCCGTGAGTGTGAAAAATATTCATCTATCTCGCAGCGGTTGACCGATTCAGAAACGAGTGATGCCTATTCGTTTGATATGGTGACAAATAAAGGAACCAATGTTAGGACGCAGACCTACATTCTACCCGAGAAAGACAAAAAACGTGCTTTGGAATTGGAAGAACATATCAACAACGTTCTTTCTGGCGACAACAATGTTGATGTTTGCACGTTATTGGCGATACTTAACAAGAAATTAAATTCAGGAAAAATATGATTAATAGTGTGTCGATTAAAAACTATAAGTCTGTAGTGGACGTAAGTTTGCCGCTAGGAAGATTTAATCTTCTGATAGGCGCAAATGGCTGCGGCAAGTCGAATATCCTCGAAGGAATTGCCATGGGGGCTGCTGCCAGCTCAGATAAATTGGACTATGAGTACTTTGCCAATCGAGGTATGCGTGTTGTGGAACCTCGTTTCATGTTGCCTGCTTTTGAAGGCGTGGAAGCTGAGAGAATAAGTGTTGCTTTAATAAATGAAGATAAAAGCATCGCAACATTTGATATACGATATAACGAAGATTTAAAACCTGCTCGATGGCAGGATGACTCTGTTAGTGCAGATAGATTTGTATCATATGTTATGGAGAACACATCAGAGCGAACACCTCTCATTAATGATATGGTTGAATTAATCAAAAAAGCGAAATCAGACAGTAAGAATCCTTCTTTAATTATCAGATTGAAGCCAATCGATGATAAAGTTACCATCATGACGGTAGATCAAGACATAAGTCAATTTGTCATTTATTCGCCTGAAGAGTCAAAGTTGAGAGAACCCAACACATCAAATCGTCTTTACCCTATGGGCCGTCATGGTGAAGGCTTATTCGCATATATAAAAGAGTTGTCCCAAAAGCCTGAAAGTATAGAGATCATCAACGAGATTAAAGAGAACCTCAAGGTTCTTGATTGGTTTGATGACATGGAGGTTCCTTCTGGCCAATTGTCTATGGAGTTTAATCTAAAACTCAAAGATAGTTACTTGGCTGATACCATAAATGCCTTTGACCAGCGTAGCACAAATGAAGGTTTCTTATATCTGCTCTTCTACCTCACGCTTGTCATATCCGATGAGACGCCTCGTTTCTTTGCCATTGAGAATATTGACACGGCATTCAATCCGAAGCTATGCCGTGAAGTGACGCGCCGATTGATTGAATTGGCACGAAAGCACAACAAGCAGATTATCGCTACAACCCATAATGCAGCGGTACTTGATGGAATGAATCTCTTTGAGGATGATGTTCGTTTACACGTTGTTCGTCGTAATATTGACGGTTATACTAAGACGAACAGGGTGACTCTGAAGGATGATATGACGATGCCCCTTTCCGAAGCATGGGTGAAAGGCTTTATTGGTGGACTCCCTGATAACTTCTAAACGGAAACAGCTATGGCTTCAATTGCTTTGATTTGTGAAGGAGTGTCGGAGATAAAGATGCTTACTTATATTATCAACCGGTATTTGGGTGACGATGTGGTAGTGAATCCTATTCAACCATCACTCAAATTGTCGCACGGACAAGAGAAACAAGACGACGGAGGAGGGTGGTCGCAAGTTCTCAGCCATTGTTCTGACGACGTTATCAATAACATCATGGTCGCAAATGATTATCTTGTCGTTCAGATTGATACGGATGCCTGTATCCAACCCAATTATGATGTGGATATTTATGACGAGAATCATCAGAAGGTTGCTGATGCAGTTCTATATGATAGAGTATGTGCACGTGTGAAACGTGACATCAGCGAGGAGGTTTGGAATAAATTTTCAAACAAGATACTGTTTGCCGTTTGTTTCGATGAAACCGAGTGCTGGCTGCTTCCTCTTTACTACGAGAATGATATTAAGAAGTGTTGTGCCACCAACAATTGTATCTATATTTTGAATCAAAAACTACAAAAAGATGGTATTGGTATCTCCAAAGACAAGAAAAATACGCCAGGGGTTGTCAAGGTGTATCATGAGATTTTGAAGAAGATGAAGCGGAAAGATATTCCACGTATATCCCAATACAATTTTGGATTTCAAAAGTTCGTAGAACAAATGGATTCCATTAAAGAAGAAATCGCGGAAACGGTATGAATGTACGGCATATAATATAGTATTGAAAGGCAAGAATTTTATAGGTATCAATTCACACTAATATGACATTGCCCGAAAACATAAAACTACCCGTCATCCGATTGTCGCAGGTTTTCAAAAACACGACAGCCACATACAAGTTTTATTGGTTTGTGGCCCTGCTTGATATAGTGGTGAAAGAGCGGAAGACAAAAATGTCGTTTTGGGAAATCATTGCTGGAATGGTGGCGGAATCTTGGTATCCGATTCACTATTTCAAACTCTCATTCGGCAAATCGGATTCTTTGTTCGACAAATCGCTTGAAATCCAAAACACGTTTCAGATTTCAATTGAATCCGACAAAGAAAAGATTAAGAAGTATTTACTTGAAAATCTGAATGAAACAAAAAGGTTTCTTCGAATTTTCACTATCAATGTACCATACCGTTTTTTGTCGCCTTGGATAAAATACACTTACGATGACGATGTTGTGGCCAAATCGCAAAGGTTTGAAAACAATTGTCTTTATGCTATTTGTGGCGATGAAATTGTAATCAATGACAATTGGGTTGACTATCTAACGGAACATTACAGCATTTTGCGTGATTTTACTTTTTGGAACTTGACCGAATTTCTGCAAAAACGCAATCCCAATGTCCCTGATGTCCCGTCAAAACTCATCAAGCCGATTCAACGTGATTCGCTGACGAAACAACGTCAGTATTGGAACACCTATATCGAAACGGTTGGTAGTTTAAGTTGCATATATACTGGCAAACAGATATTTGCGAGACAATATGACCTCGACCATTTCGTGCCGTGGAGTTTCGTGTCGCACAATCTTTTGTGGAATCTGATTCCTGCTGATTCGAGTATCAACTCATCCAAAAGCAACAATCTTCCACCGTTGGAAAAATACTTGCGACCATTCGCAAACGTTCAGCAAAATGCGATAAAAACGTTGTATAAAAAGAATCCGAACAATACCCTTTTGGAAGATTATCTGATTGTTTATGATTCTGTTTCCGACTTGGTAAAACTCTCTGAACCTGATTTCTACAATGTATTTAGACGAACCTTTTCGCCAATGGTGCAAATAGCGGAAAATATGGGATTCAAATATTGGCAGCAATGAACAAGATCAAAAACAATCCTCATTTGACCGCAAAAGAACGGACAACGATTTCGTTTCCTACGCGGTGGCTCAAACAAAACAACCTTCTGAAAGGTGAGATATTGGATTTTGGCTGCGGATTTGGTTTTGATACGGACGAACTCCAAAAGGAAGGTTTCGATATTGTAGGGTATGACAATTATTATCGCCCCGAATACCCAACAAAGCGTTTTGATACCATTATTTGCAATTATGTTCTGAATGTGCTTGAACCCAAAGAACAGGCAGAGGCACTGATGGAAGTGTCGGAATTGCTCAAACCAACAGGAACAGCCTATTTCACAGTTCGTCGTGACTTGAAAAGCGAGGGATTCCGTATTCATTATGTACACAAAAAGCCGACATATCAATGTAATGTTGTGTTGCCCTATAAAAGTGTGTTTCTCAACGAGAATTGTGAGATATACGAATACAAGCATTTTAACAGAACCAATTACAAAAAGCAGTACAAATTATCTAGAGACTGTCCATTTTGCAAATTGAACTCCAAAGTCGAGTTGGTTTGTGAAACTGCTACGGCTGTTGCATTTTATGATGGATACCCGGTGAGCAAAGGACATACGTTGATTATTCCAAAGCATCATGTGGCCAACTACTTTGATTTGTCTGATGAAGAGCAGCAAGATTTGTGGCATATGGTGAACCATTGCAAAACTATTTTGGAGAAACAATTTCACCCTGATGGTTTCAACGTTGGAATCAATGTGAACGAAGCGGCGGGGCAAAGTGTGTTTCATGTTCATATACATTTGATCCCTCGTTATAAAGGTGATGTTGAGAATCCTAAAGGCGGGGTGAGGGGAGTGATACCTTGGAAAAAAAACTATTAGAGAAAATACAATTAAAAGATGTATCTTTGCGGTATCATAAAAAAATACAAAAACTATGAATCAATAGTCCGTTAAATTTTGACTAGCTACGCCGCGTTAGCGACACCATAATACAAGAGTTCTTTGAAATCGTTGGTATTTAATAGTCTGTTCGGCATCTTTCCAGACAGCACGGAAAATCTGCGG
>Ga0247611_10000716_pt1 | contig 64896 bp, 59 predicted proteins | sample 177DNAGHGhighgp2_FD_192422 | JGI IMG/M metagenome (GOLD analysis project Ga0247611, IMG submission 192422) | Sheep rumen microbial communities from Palmerston North, Manawatu-Wanganui, New Zealand - 1770 DNA GHGhigh gp2 | ecosystem: Host-associated > Mammals > Digestive system > Stomach > Rumen...
ATTGCCAGAGTAAAAAAAGCACAAACGGAATATGCAAATTATTCACAAGAGCAGGTTGATAAAATTTTCAAAGTGGCAGCAACAGCAGCAAACAAAGTAAGAATACAGCTTGCAAGAATGGCCGTAGAAGATACCGGCATGGGTGTTCTTGAAGATAAAATAATAAAAAATCATTTTGCTTCGGAATATATATACAACAAACATAAGTTTGCAAAAACATGCGGAATAATAAGCCGGGATAAAGAAAACGGTACAAAAATTGTTGCAGAGCCGTTAGGAATTATTGCCGGTATAATACCTACGACAAATCCCACATCTACGGCAATTTTCAAATCGCTTATATGTTTAAAAACAAGGAATGCAATAATATTTTCACCGCATCCGAGGGCGACAAAAAGCACGATAGAGGCAGCAAAAGTTGTTCTTAATGCAGCTGTTGAAGCCGGTGCACCGAAAGATATTATAGGTTGGATAGATACACCTTCAATGGAACTTTCCGATGCATTGTTACATCATCCTGATATTGCCTGTATTTTGGCAACAGGCGGACCCGGAATGGTTAAGGCGGCATATTCTTCCGGAAAACCGGCACTTGGAGTAGGGCCAGGAAACACATGTGCCGTTATAGACGAAACAGCCGATATAAGAACGGCAGTATCTTCAATAATAATGTCAAAAACATTTGATAACGGAATGATTTGTGCTTCGGAACAATCGGTAGTGGTAGTTGAAGATATTTATGAAAAAGTAAAGAAAGAGTTTATATACAGGGGAGCTTATCTTGTAAACAAAAGTGATGAAAAGAAAATGGTTGCACTTCCTTTTATAGATCCTAAAAGAGGCTCAGCACATCCTTTAATAGTCGGTCAAACTCCGCAAAGAATAGCAGAACTTTCCGGATTTAAAATTCCGAAAGATTCAAAACTTTTGTTGTGCGAAAGGCCGAAAGTAGACTGGAACGATCCTTTTTCAAGAGAGAAATTATCACCGATACTTACGATGTATAAAGCAAAGAATTTTGAACAAGCGACAGATATGGCTTATGAACTTGTTTCAAAAGGCGGACCCGGACATACCTCGGTTCTTTATACGGATTCAAGAGTTGAAGAAAGAATAAATGCTTATGCCGAGAGGATGCCTTCCTGCAGAGTATTAATTAATACGCCATCGTCACAGGGCGGAATAGGTGATATTTATAATTTTAAGCTTGAACCGTCGTTGTCACTTGGTTGCGGTTCTTGGGGCGGTAATTCTATATCCGGGAATATCGGAGTAGAACATTTGTTGAACTATAAGACAGTAGCCGAAAGGAGAGAAAATATGTTATGGTTTAAAGCTCCTCAGAAAATATATTTTAAAAGAGGTTGTTTAGATCTTGCTCTTAAAGAACTTAAAGGTAAAAAAAGAGCATTTATCGTTACGGATCGTTTCTTATTTAATTCCGGAGCAGTTGAAAATATCACCGATATTTTAGATGAAATAGAAATAGATCATCAAATGTTTTTTGATGTTAAACCCGACCCTACACTTGCAACAATAGATGAAGCTCTTACAATGATTAGAACTTATGAGCCGGATGTAATTATTGCATTGGGCGGCGGTTCGCCGATGGATGCAGGAAAAATTCTTTGGTTGTTATATGAACAACCCGATGTAAACTTTGAAGATATTTCAATGAGATTTATGGATATAAGAAAAAGAATTTGCCAAATACCCGACTTAGGGAAAAAAGCAACAATGGTTTGTATACCGACAACATCTGGAACAGGTTCGGAGGTAACACCGTTTTCAATTATTACCGATGAAAAAACACATTATAAATATGCAATTGCCGATTATGCTTTAACACCAAATATGGCAATTGTTGACCCTAACTTTGTTGACAGTATGCCCAAAGGCTTAACTGCCGCTTCGGGAATAGATGCACTTGTTCATTCACTTGAAGCTTATGTTTCATGTATGGCGACAAACTTTACAAATTCAAATGCACTTGAAGCAACAAAACTTGTATTCAAATATTTACCGCGGTCATATAACGAAGGTAAAAATGACCCCAAAGCAAGGGAAAAAATGCATTATGCGGCAACAATTGCAGGTATGGCTTTTGCAAATGCATTTTTAGGATTATGCCATTCAATGGCACATAAATTGGGTGCAATGTATAATATTCCGCACGGTGTTGCAAATGCACTTTTAATAAGGCAAATTATAAAGTTCAATGCTAACGATAAACCGACAAAACAGGCAATTTTTCCGCAATATAAATATCCTAATGCAAAAATGAAATATGCCCAAATTGCTGATGAATTAGATCTTGGCGGAAAAAATGATGATGAAAAAACCGAAAGGTTGATAAAAGCTGTTGACGATTTAATGACAAAAATAAATTTACCAAAATCAATAAAAGAATTCGGTATAAAAGAAGAAGATTTTATGAAAAACCTTGATACACTTGTGGAAAGAGCATTTGACGACCAATGCACGGGAGCAAACCCTGTTTATCCGTTAATGTCGGAAATTAAACAGATATTTTTGAATGCTTATAACGGTATTGTTTAATACAGTTACAACGATGTAAGGGCAGATTATGGCATAATCTGCCCTTATTAAAATTATACAGAAGGAACTTGTTTATGAATATTCCCGACAAAGTTATAAACCGTTTATCTTTGTATCATTTTATACTTGAAGATTTAAGAGGAGACGAAAAATACATTTCAAGTAAAAAAATTGCGGATCTTTTAAAAATAGATAATTCCCTTGTAAGAAAAGATTTAAAATTTCTTAATTTTCACGATTTAGGAAAATCGCGGGTGGGTTATGAAGTACAAAAATTAAAGAAAGCAATAGAAGAAAAACTGGGGTTCAAACAAGTTATAGACGTATTTATAGTAGGTGCCGGAAATTTGGGATTGGCACTTGCAAAATACAAAAGTTTTAAAGATTACGGTTTGAATATTGTTGCAATGTTTGATGTCAATCCGAGAAAAATAGGAACAAATTTAAGCGGCAAAGATGTATTTTCTTTAACAAAAATAGGAAATTTATCTTCAAGATTAAATGTAAATTTTGCAATACTTACCGTTCCTAAAGAAGTGGCAAATGCAACGGCAAATTATCTTGCCGGAGCAGGTATCAAAAATATATGGAACTTTACACCTTGTATACTTGATGTTCCGAAGGATATAAAAGTTTGGAATGAAAATCTTATAGGAAATTTTCTTCAATTTACAAATCAATATAACATTGAAAAAGAGGTTGATAAGAAGGAAGATGACTAAAGAATTAAAAATATGTATGGGCAGTGCCTGTTTTGCAAAAGGCAATACGGAAAACCTTGAGCTTATCAAAAAACATATATCGGAACATAATTCCGATACAAAAATAAAAGTTGTGGGGATGCTGTGTAAAAATAAGTGTTCCGACGGGCCGATAATTATTGTTGACGGAACCGAATATAAAAATGTTACCGCAGACATTCTTTGCGAAATATTAAAAAAAATATAAAGGAATTATACATAATGGATAAAATATATCCCGTATATACTTTGAAAAATGAATGTAACGATTGTTATAAATGTATAAGACAATGCCATATAAAAGCAATAAAAATTCAATCGGGAAGAGCATCCGTTATAAACGACAAATGTATAGCTTGCGGGCATTGTGTTACGGTTTGTCCTGCAGGAGCAAAAAGAGTAAGAAATGATATTGAAACCGTAAAAAATCTTTTTATTGCGGGAAAAAAAGTTTATGTTTCTTTAGCACCGAGTTGGACAGGTGTTTATAATATTGAACATAAAAGAATGATTGCGGCATTGAAAAAATTGGGGTTTTCCGGTGTAAGCGAAACGGCGATAGGTGCACAGGAAGTATCAATACAAACGGCAAAAATCTTAAATACCGCAAAATCCGGCCTTTTTATTTCATCAGCTTGTCCGGTTATAGACGATTACATAAGACTTTATAAACCTGAATTTGCAAAAAATATCGTACCCATAGCTTCTCCGGCATTAACACATGCGGGATTTTTAAAAGATTTTCTCGGACAAGATATTGAAGTGGTTTTTATAGGCCCGTGTATCGCAAAAAAGAAAGAAGCCGATTCTCATCCGAATTTATTGGCAGCTTCTTTAACTTTTGATGAATTAAATTATTGGTTTAAGGAAGAATTTATCGATTTTGAAAATATTGAAATTGATAATGATTGTAATTTCATTCCGGAAAAAGCATTTGAAGGTTCTTTGTATCCTATTGAAGGCGGAATGAATGAGACGATAAAAAAAACGGGAATAGATAAAAACGATGTAACTTTTATTTCCGTAAGCTCTTTGGACCAATTTGATAAATCTTTTCAAAATATAAATTCGGCTAAAATTAAAAACAAAATTTTTGTTGAAGCTTTGGCCTGTTCCGGCGGTTGCATTAACGGTCCCTGCCTTTCAAGTAAAAAATCAAAAATACTTATTTCTTCCGATATTTATGCTAATACTCAATACAGAAATATTATTCCTAAGGAACCGAGAAAAGTTGTAAAAGAAGAATATGTTCCAAGTCCCGTAAAAAATCCGGATTTTCCTATGGAACAAATTGTTAAAACTTTAAGAAAAATTAACAAATTTTCTCCGGAAGACGAACTTAATTGTTCCGGATGCGGATATTCGAACTGCAGAGATTTTGTAAATGCTCTTATTGCCGGTGATGCCGAAACTTCAATGTGTGTTTCATACATGAGAAAAATTGCGGTAAAAAAGGCATCAATAGTATTAAAATGTATGCCTTCGGCTGTTGTTATAGTGGATTCGAATTTTAAAATTGTTGAAGCGAACGATTCTTTTTTACATATGTTTTGTGAAGATATGTATGAAGTTTTTTCAAATTTTTCGGAAGGTTTATCAGGTGCATTATTGGATAAAGTTGTTCCGTTTGCGGAACTGTTTAAGGCAGCTCTTTCAAGCGGACAAGATATCGACCAAAAGCACTATGCTTCGGGAAATAAATTATACGATATAAATATTTTTTCGATAGAAGATAACGAACTTATCGGAGCGGTAATTTCCGATGTAACAAAAACGGAAACCGACAGAAGCAAAATTGCACAAAAAGCAAGAGAAGTTATAACAAAAAACATTGCAACCGTTCAAGAAATTGCAAGTTTATTGGGCGAACACATGGTAGAAACGGAACTTTTATTAAATTCCATAGCGAAAGGTTATGAATCCGATACAGAAAAGGATAAAAAAGGAAATGTTTATTGATATAGCAAGTTGCCAGAAAAAGAAATACAATCAAAATGCTTACGGGGATTTCTTTATTTCCCAAAGACTGCCTAATATGAAAAGAGTCGTTGCCGTTTTGTCCGACGGATTGGGAAGCGGAATTAAAGCGAACATTCTTGCATGTATGACATCAACAATGTTGCTAAAATTTATGGAAAAAAATTCCGATATAGAAAAATCCTGTGAGATTATAATGAACTCTCTTCCGGTTTGTAAGGTAAGAGGAATAAGTTATTCTACTTTTTCCGCAATAGACTGTTACGAAAGCGGAAAAGCAAAAATTGTCGAAGAAGGAAATCCGGACTTTATTTGGATTAGAAACGGGCAAGTTCTTAAACCGAAGTATCAATTGATACAATCAAAATCTTTTCAAAACAGAAAAATGAAAATTTATGATATACAATTATGTATGCAGGACAGAATAATATTTTGTTCCGACGGAGCCACACAAGTATCCATGGCTTCGGAGAAATATCCTTTGGGTTTACAAAGAGAAGGACTTATAAAAATAATTCTTGAAAAATTAAAAAAAGATCCCGAAATTTCTTCAAAGCAACTAAGTGATTATATTGTCGGGCAAGTACAATTGATTGCACAAAACGGTAAACTTAAAGATGATACATCCGTAGTATCAATATATTGCAGAGATCCGAGACGTTCCATTATTTTTACCGGACCGCCGTATAACCAGGATAAAGATTCTTACTATGCAAAATTTTTTATAAATTTTAAAGGGAAAAAGGCAATTTCGGGAGGAACTACCGCAAATATAATTTCAAGGGAATTAAATACTCCCGTAACATCGGATATGACACTAAATTTAGGTAAACTGCCCGGGCTTTCAAAAATTAAAGGAGTTGATTTGGTAACCGAAGGTATTTTAACTCTTACAAAAACATTGGAATACTTGGAAACGGGAAATCCCGAAGATGATGCTGCAAAAGCATTAATGGATTTCATATTGGAAAGCGATTGTATAAATTTTCTTGTAGGTTCTCAAATGAACAAAGCACACTACGATCCTACATTACCTATAGAAATAGAAATTAGAAAAAATGTAATAAGAAAAATGGAAAAGATTATTAAAGAAAAATATTTGAAAGAAGTTAATGTTCAGTTTATTTGAAAGTAATTTGTAAGTTTAGGAGTTATATAAATTATGAATACAGCGGGAAATAAAAAACAATTAAAAAGAGAAATTTTAATAAGAATCATAAAAGCTTTTTTTTCAAAAAATTTTGAAGAAAACATAAGACTGATTCCTTTTAATATGCGTCCAAAAGGAATGGAAGTTCCTTACAGATGTTGCATATATAAGGAAAGGGCAATAATAAAAGACAGAACAATTGCGGGGCTGGGTTTTATGATAGAAGATGATGATGAGACCGTTTCTTTAAGTACTTATGCAAAACGTGCTCTTGAACGAAAAAACATAGACAATAAAAATTTAACGGTTTTACAAGCCGCATGTAAAGGATGTTTGACCAACAGAATTTTTGTAACGGATTTATGTCAGGGATGTGTTGACAGGCCATGTCTTTCCGCATGCAAGTTCAATGCAATATCCGTTAATAACGGAAAATCGTGTATAGACGAGCTTAAATGTAAAAAATGCAAAATGTGTATTTCAGCTTGTCCTTACAAAGCAATAGCAAAAATTACGGTTCCTTGTGAAGAAGTTTGTTTTGTGGGTGCAATAAAAAAAGACGAAACGGGTTTTGCCGTTATTGATTACGATAAATGTATTTATTGCGGCAAATGCATTTCTTCTTGTCCGTTCGGTGCCGTTCATGAAAAAAGTCAAATAATTGATATATTAAAAGCTTTAACATCCGATAAGAAAGTAATAGCTCTTATAGCTCCTTCAATAGCAGGACAGTTTCCCGGTAATCTTTACCAGCTTAAAACGGCTATTATGCAAACTGGATTTAATGATGTTTTTGAAGTTGCAAAAGGTGCCGATATTACGGCACAAAAAGAAGCAAAAGAATTTGTTGAAAGAATGGAACAGGATAAAAGTTTTATGACAACATCCTGTTGTTCGGGATATAATCAGCTTGTTAAAAAACATTTTCCGGAAATAAAACCTTTTGTTTCGGATACAAAAACACCTCTTTATTATACTGCGGAATTTATAAAAAATAAATTTCCCGATGCCGTTACCGTTTTTATAAGTCCATGTGTAGCAAAAAAAGCAGAATGTTTTGAAGATAAAAATATAGACTTTGTTATGAATTTTGAGGAACTTGCAGCTTTGTTTGAAACAAAAAATATTAAACCTGACAAATGTCAAGAAACAAAATTTGATACAGAAAGCTCTAAACAAGGCAGGCGCTTCGGTATAACAGGAGGTGTAGCCGAAGCAGTATCGACAGCTCTTCCCGATATTACAAACAAAATTTCCGTTAATGCACTAAACGGAAAAATGTTTAACATAAATCTGTTTAAAAAAACAAAAACATATTCCGTTAACGGATTAGATAAAGAATCCGTTTTGAAGTTAAAACATTTTGTCAGAAATAACAAAACCGACGATGACTGCAACCTTATAGAAGTTATGTGCTGTTCGGGAGGATGTGTAGGAGGCAATGCCACATTTAACGAACAAAAAAAAGCCGGGGAACAAATTAATCGTTTGACGGAACACAGCAAAGATATAAATAAAATAAAGCAATAAGCAAAAAAAATAAAATTTGTAACCGTTTCAACTTTTATTTCAGGTAACAAAGCTTTTATTAAATACGAATATGAATTTCAAAACAACAGTCGTCCGTATTTTACCGAGTTATGCTTTAAGGCTGTCAAATACCGTTAAAGAATTGGGTATTGACGGATGTAAAAAAGATTTGCACTTAAGAATATTTTTTATAGGTGCAGAACCGCACAGCAAAGCAATGAGAAAAGAGATACAGATAAACCGATAATTTTATTTTTTTAAATTTTTTGAAAATTGAACTGCGGTAAGTATTGCTTCTATCATTGAAGTCGCATCGGCTTTATTTTTACCAGCTATATCAAATGCAGTTCCATGCCCGGGGGAAGTTCTTATAAACGGCAAACCTGCAGTTAAATTAACTATTTTATTTTTATTAATAATTTTTAAAGGTATCATTACTTGGTCGTGATACATACATACAATTAAGTCGTAATTACCTGAAAGCATTTTTGCCCAAGCAACATCACATGGAAAAAAATCCGTAATATTATATTTTTTTGCTTTCAACTTTTTTATTGCCGGTATTATAATTTGTTTTTCTTGGCTTCCCAATAAACCGTTATCACCGCAATGAGGATTCAAAGAAGAAAAAATTATTTTAGGATTTTTATTTAACATTTTTCTAACCAAACAAGCAGATATTTCCGTTGTATCAACAATATCTTGAACCGTTAATTTTTTTGAAATTTCCGATATTGGTAAATGCCTTGTCACCATTACGGAATTTATGTTACCGCATATCATCATCATGCAAAATTTTTTTGTTTTCGTTAAATTTGCAAGTATTTCGGTATGTGCAAAATATTTTGTTTTGGCAAGTTTAAAAGATTCTTTTGAAACAGGAGCAGTTACCAAAGGCATATTTTCATTTAAACACATTTTAACCGCTTGTTCTATTGCATTATAAGCAATAAGCCCCGATTGTTTTGAAGGTAAAGAAAATTTAATTTTTTCGCTAAAATCTGATGTAAAAACAAATTCACATTTTGAATTATTTATATCAAAATAATTTTTTATAATATTTTTATCACCGAAAACAACAGGGCTGCAAACCCTTTGAACTTTCAAAGAATTTACAGCCCTAAAAACTATTTCAGGTCCTATACCTGCAGGATCACCTATTGTTATTGCTACTTTAGGTTTCATATTACCAAACTTGGTTTATTTTTATTGTAGCTTTGGATTTTATGCTTTCAAGCCATTTATCATAAGCTTTTTTTGTATTCTGCTGATATAAAACTTCCATTAAATCTTTTTTTACATCATCATACCCGAAACTTGTGCTTGCCTTTCTTTCCTCAACTCTGAAGAAATGGTAACCGTAATCGCTTTTTATAGGTTCTTTTGTCCATTCACCTACGGTTAATTTGAATACTGCATCCTCCAAAGGTTTGGCTAAATCGCCTTTTACTATAACACCCATATCACCTTTTCTTTGCCTTAAAGCTTCATCCTCGGAATATTTTTCGGATATATCTGCAAAACTTAAAGTATTTTTAGTCAATTCTTTTTTTACTGTTGCAACCCTTGCAAGAGCAGCTTTCTTTTCTTCGGCAGAATCACTTTTACCCGATTTTATAAATATTTGTCTTACCCTAACTTGTTCGGAAGACATTCTTTTTAATAAAACAGCAACATTACTAATCAGCTCTTTTTGATCTGCGGGGACATCAACTTTTTCACCTCTCATTTGTTTACGAACATTGTCATAAAAAGCTTTACATTCCGCTTCCGTAGGTTGTTTTACTTTGCTCTTCATTGATTGTTCAACATATTTCATACTCATTAATTGTTCTTCTATTCTTTTTTCAAACTGAGCATAAGTAATACCTTCTTTTTTTAACTCCGCATTAAAATCAGCATCATTCGGAAATCTTTTTTTTATTTGATTGACGGCATCGTTAACTTCTCTTTTTTGAACTTTTATTTTTGCTTTTTTTGCTTCTTGTATTAAAAGCATTTGGTCTATTTTCTGATTCAATATTTGGTTTCTTAATTCATTAAGTTTATCTTCGGTTTGTTCGGAAACCGGAACAATTTGCCTTTGTTGTTCAATTATCGGAGCCGCTATTTTAACAAACTCCGAATTCATTAAAGGTTCACCGTTAACAACTGCCAAAGTTTTATCACCTGCTGTTTCTTCTGCTATTGAAAAACCTGCTATTGTACAAATACAAAATAAACTGATTAAAAATTTTTTCATTTTTGAAATCTCCTTTTTATTCAACATTAAAATTATCTAAATTTTCATTACCATGTTCGTCTTGTTGTTCCGGTTGTGCCTCCTGTATTGAATTTAATTTTTCATAATCTATCTTTACATTAAGTTTGTTTTTTGTAGTTTCAAACCATTTTTCAATTTTTTGTTTTTCTATTATTCTTTTTATTTCCTCTTTTGCTACCTCTTCGGAAACCGCAGGTAAATTTTCTTCGGAAACTTTCGTTATAATATGTATTCCAAACGGAGTTTCAACCATATCGGAAATTTCACCTTTCTTTAAATTAAATGCAACGGTTTCAAAATCCGGTATCAATTCTCCTTTTTTAAAAGGACCTATCAAACCTCCTTTTTGTGCCGATATTTTATCGGTTGACATTTCTTTTGCAACTTTATCAAAAGGTTCTTTATTATTTAACCTGTCTAATGCTGTTTTTGCATCTTCTTTTGACTGAACCAAAATATGTTTTACGACTATTGCAACGGGATTCGTAAAATCCGTCTTATTGTCCTGATAATATTTATTTACTTCTTCATCGGTTGCAGCTAATGATGTTTGTAAATCATTTAAAAACATTTCCATCATTAACCCGTCTTGATAATCATTAAACTGTTTTTTCTGTTCATTTTCAAAATCTTTAACTGCTTGTTTATACTCTTGGCTTTTGTTTATTTTAGCTTCCTTTGCGGATTCAACTATTATTTTTTCCCTTACAAATAAATCTATAAATTGCTTTTTACCTTGCTCGGTATTTATATAAGCTTGATATGCCGGAGGAGCAGAATTTATCCTTTCGGTAAACATATCCTCGGTTATTTTTTCATTACCTACCGTTGCAATTATATTTTCCTGCTGCTTGCATGCGGTTAAACCTATTACTAAAAACATTAAAACCAACAATACATTACAATACTTCATAACAACTCCTTTTATCAATAAGAACATCAATTCGATTATTATACCAAAAAAAATTTGCTTTGCAAATTTTTGTTCTACTCTTCCAAATTATCTTCAATAATTTCTTCATTTTCTTCAATTTCCTGTTTTTCGGAATTACTTTCGGTAACTTCTTCTTTTTTCAAAATAACAATATTTACTCTTCTGTTTTTTGCTTTCTCTTCTAAATTTTCATTTGAAGCTATAGGATTTTCTTCCCCATAACCAACTGTTTGCAACCTTTCTGCCTGTATACCTTCTTTTACCAAATAAGCATAAATTGCCTGTGCCCTGAGATAAGACAACAATAACAGGTCTTTTGTTTCACTATCATCTGTATAGCCTTCTATTAAAACTTTATTTGCCTGATATACCTTCAATAAGTCTACCGTTTGGTCCAATAAAGAAATGGCCTCTTCATTTATATTACAACTGCCCGAAGAAAAAAGTATTACGCTTGATAAATCTACAAGTAAAGCAAGCGGTTCCTCTTTTACGATGATATCCGAAATATCACCTTTAAGGTCACATCTTATAACCGTTAATTTTTTTTCTGTTTGATTGTAATTACCTGTTAAATCATAGGCGGTTAATACAATTTTATATTCTCCCGGTTTAACCAATTCGTTATAGATGTCATCTTTTCCGTCCCAAAAAATATTTTGAAACTCTTTGTTTTTTAAATCCCAACTTTTAACCGGTATATTTTTTTCGTTTAAAATTTGTAATGATGTTTTGTTAAAATCAATACCGGTTTCATCGCCCGCATTAAACGCAAGCATAAGTTCCTTTAATAATTTATCTTCGGAAATAACTATTGTATCCATAGACGTTTGTAGCAGTACATAAGGTAACGTTCCGTCAACTGTTATATTTCCATCGACGGATATTTCTTCTTTATTAACAATAATCTTAAAGAAATATTTAAAAGTTCCTTCAATAAAAGTATTTCCGTTATTTGCGTTCCAAATTATATTTTTATTCGGAAAACCCGTACCGGAAGATATAAAAACTTCTTTAAAATTATTATCGATAATTTTCAGTTCCCATTGTTTTATTTTTATATTTTTATTAAGTTGATAAAATTGAAATTCTGTTTGTGAAGCAAGCCCTATTGAATTATTCGGAGAAATATCGGTATTGTTAACGGACAAACCAAAAAAAGTTTTTTCCTTATAAGAAAACAAAACTGTGTTATTATTTGAAGATATTCGGGTTACGGATAAATTTGAAACTTGTTGCCATGTGTAAGCAAAAGAAAAAAACATCAACAGAAAAGAAAAAATCAATACAATTTTTTTGAACATTAAAACCTCTTGGGGACGGAAAAAATTTCCGTCCCCAAAATATTACTGTTTTAAAACTATTTTTTAACTTTCGTTTTTGCAACTGCTTGTGCTGCTGCAAGTCTTGCTATAGGAACTCTGAAAGGTGAGCATGAAACATAAGTCATTCCGATAGAATCGCAGAATTCAACCGATTTTGGTTCTCCGCCGTGTTCACCGCAAATACCTATTTTCATTCCTTTTCTTACTTTTCTACCTTTTTCAAGACCCATCTTAATCAATTGACCGACACCTTCCTGATCTATTGTTTGGAAAGGATCTGCGGCCAATATTTTCTTTTCTTGATAGTCGCCTAAGAAAGCACCAACATCATCTCTTGAGAAACCGAAACTCATTTGAGTTAAATCGTTTGTTCCGAATGAGAAGAATTCTGCTACATTTGCCAATTTGTCTGCCGTTAATGCAGCTCTCGGTATTTCTATCATTGTTCCGAAAGAATAGTCAAGTTTTTTAATTTTTGCTTTTTTCAAAACTTCCGCATGAACTTTTTCAACTATAGCTTTTTGAAGTTTCAATTCATTTTCCGTACATACAACCGGAACCATTATTTCTGGATGAACTTTTTTGCCTTTCTTCAAAAGTTCAACAGCAACTTCAAATATAGCTCTAACCTGATATTCGGTTATTTCAGGATATGTAACACCAAGCCTTACACCTCTATGGCCCATCATCGGATTAGATTCATGAAGAGCAGCTGCCCTTGATTTGAATTCATCCAATGAAATTTTCAAATCTTTTGCAATTTTTTTCTGTTGTTCTTCTTCCCTTGGAACAAATTCGTGTAACGGAGGATCCAATAATCTGATTGTTACCGCATAGCCGTCCATTGCTTCCATTGTTCCTTTAATACTTGATTTCATATACGGGAACATTTCGTCTAAAGCTTTCTTTCTTTCTTCGGTAGTGGCTGAAGCAATCATTTTTCTTAATGCATATAAAGGTTTTTCGGAATTTTCTCCGTAGAACATGTGTTCCGTTCTGAAAAGTCCGATACCTTCGGCACCGAAAGCTCTTGCTTTTTTAGCATCCTGCGGGTTATCCGCATTTGTTCTGATTTTAAGTCTTCTTATAGAATCACAAACTTTTAAGAAATCAAACAAAATTTTGTTTTCGGTTGCATCAACCATCTTTAATGCTCCGTCATATACAAAACCTTTTGTTCCGTTAAGTGTCAGATAATCGCCTTCATTAAATTTTTTATCACCGATTGTCATTGTTTTCTTTGCCAAATCAACGGCAACATCTGCACATCCCACTATACAGCATTTTCCCCATCCTCTTGCAACAAGTGCAGCATGTGAGGTCATACCGCCTCTGGCTGTCAATACGGCTTGAGCCGCTCTCATACCTTCAACATCTTCAGGGTTAGTTTCTTCTCTGACGAGAATAACTTTTTTACCTTTCTTTGCCCAAGCAACAGCATCTTCTGCAGAAAATACTATTTGACCGTTAGCTCCTCCTGGACCTGCAGGAAGACCTTTTGCCAAAACTTTTGCACCTTTTTCCGCTTTAGAATCTATAATAGGATGTAATAATTCATCCAATTGTGCGGGAGAAACTCTAAGTACCGCTTCTTCTTTTGTGATGAGTTTTTCTTTTATCATGTCCATTGCCATTTTAACTGCGGCAGGACCGTTTCTCTTTCCTACTCTGCATTGTAACATCCACAATTTACCTTCCTGAATTGTGAATTCGATATCAAGCATATCTCTGTAATGTTTTTCAAGTTTTTTCTGTATTCCGTCAAGTTCTTTATAAACTTTAGGCATAAACTTTTCAAGAGAAATTTCGCCTTTATTCTGTTCCGTTTTTGTTGCTTCGTTAATTGAAGCCGGAGTTCTTATACCTGCAACAACATCTTCACCTTGTGCATTTATAAGATATTCACCATAAAAATGTGCATTTCCGTTTGCAGGGTTTCTTGTAAAAGCAACACCTGTTGCCGAAGTATCACCCATGTTACCGAATACCATGGTTTGAACGTTTACTGCCGTTCCCCAATCTTCGGGAATTCCTTCAATTTTTCTGTAAGCTATGGCTCTTTTTCCGTTCCATGATGCAAATACCGCTCCGATTCCGCCCCAAAGTTGTTTCATCGGATCATCAGGGAATTCTTTACCTAAAACTTTTTTAACAACAACTTTAAATTCTTCACAAAGTTTTTTCAAATCATTTGCATCAAGTTCCGTATCTTTTGTTACACCTTTAGCTTTTTTGGCTTTGTCCATAACTCTTTCAAGTTGTTTTCTGATGCCCATATCATCTGCCGGTTCTATTCCTGCAGATTTTTCCATAACAACATCGGAATACATCATGATAAGTCTTCTATATGCGTCGTAAGCAAATCTTTCATTATTTGTTTTTGCAATTAAACCTGGAAGGGTTTTTGATGTAAGACCAACATTTAAAACCGTTTCCATCATACCCGGCATTGAAGCTCTTGCACCGGAACGAACTGATACCAAAAGAGGATCTTTTGCATCACCGAATTTTTTACCCATAATTTTTTCAACTGCTTGCAAAGCTGTTTTTACTTGTTTTTCAAGTTCTTTAGGATAAGTTTTTTTGTGGTCATAATAATATGTGCAAACTTCCGTTGTAATTGTAAATCCGGGAGGAACCGGAAGTTTTACTTTACCTGCCATTTCTGCAAGGTTTGCACCTTTACCACCGAGAAGATTTCTCATACTGCCGTTACCATCTGCTTTTCCGCCACCGAACGAATACACAAATTTAGCCATACATTCATCTCCTTTTTTATATTTTTGAAACTCTAAAAATATATTGTAATAGTTTAACAATTTAGTTACCGAACTGTCAACAGAAAAATTTGTGAGACAAGTTTGAAGTATAGAAATATGAATTGTTATTCATCGGTAATTGCTAATTACCGGATTGTTATATCAGGTAGTTGACGAAAACATAATATTTAGATAAAATAAACCAAATGTGTTGCAATAACAATTTAAACGGAGGATATATGAAAAATTTATCGTTAATTATGTTGTTGGCTTTATGCTTATGTATAGGAGCTTGTGCAAAAAAACAGACTACAAATCAAAACGGAAACGGGTTAGTAGGTGATGATCCTTTTTCAACTCAAGGTGAACCTATAACCATTGATGATATTAAATTTACGGATGAGCCGTCTTTAAGAGATTACAATATCGACAAGAGATCTTCTTTGGTTACAATATATTTTGATTTTGACAGTAATTCAATAAGCGAAGATGCAAAAGAAATTTTAAAAGGAAATGTAAATTATTTAAAAGAAAATCCTGATTTAAAAATTGTAATCGAAGGACATTGCGATGAAAGAGGAACGGCGGAATATAATTTGGCATTGGGGCAAAGAAGAGCATTAAAAGTAAAAGAATATTATGTTCAGTTAGGAATAGCTCCTGCAAGAATAGCAACTATTTCTTACGGTGAAGAAAAACCTGAAGATAAAAGAAGTTCCGAATCGGCTTGGGCAAAAAACAGAAGAGCAGAAACAAAAGCTATAGTTAAGTAAAATTAAAGTGTATAAGAACTCAATATTTCTATTATCTGTCGTATCATTATTTTTCGGCTGTGCCGCTATGAATCAACAGGCAAATTCCGATTTAAGAGGGGAACTTGCACAATTACAGGTTGCCAATAAAAATTTAGAAGCCAAACAAATTGACTTATACTCGAAATATGATAAAAATTCAACTGCCGTTGACACTTTAACGATTTCTGTCCAGGAATTGGCAAAACAAATTTCTTCTTTAAAACAAAAAATTCAGGATTTGGAAACCGTTCAAAAAAACAGTCAAAACTTAAATTCACAAAATTCGGTCAATACATTGCAAGAAAGTCCATCAGAAATATTTAATAATGCTTATAACGATTTTCTCGTCGGCAGATATGAGCTCGCGGAAATGGGGTTTAGGTCTTTTATAAAAAAATATCCGGAACATATTTTAGCCGTTCAAGCACAATATTATATAGGAGAAAGTTTGTATTCAAGAAATAAATGGGCAGATGCTTATGAAGAATACAAAGTAGTAGAAGATTCTTATCAAAATTCTGAATTTATACCGTCCGCAAGGTTAAAAATGGCATTATGCTTAGAACTGTTAGGGAAAAAAAATGAAACCGTTATAGTATTGAAATCAATATTGCAGGATTTCCCTAAAAGTGCCGAGGCGTTTACTGCTAAAGAAAAGCTGAAAGTATATGCAAAATGAAAAAACGAACAGTGGATATGTTAAAACAATAACCAAGCATAAACTTTTTCCTTTTTTTGTTTTTTCCGTTTGTCTTCATTTATTTGTTTTGTTTTTGATTTTTTACAACGGACAAGAAAAAGAAAAATTTATACAGATTCCCATAGATGTTAGTTTCTTTTCTCCGATAGAAACGAATAACAAAACAAATATGGCAAACGATGTACCTGTTGCACAGGCAAAAGAAGAAATTAAGCAAGAATCTTCACAAAAAATTGAACCGGTTAAAAATGAAATCAAAGAAAAACAAGTTGAAGCTGACAGTATAAAAATAGCAGAAAAAGACAAAAAGAAAGAAGCCAAGAAAAAAGAAAAAATAAAAAAACATAAAGAAAAGGCTAAAAAAGAAGCAAAAAAAGAAGAATCGGTTAAACAAGAGAACAATTCTGCAAAGCAAGTAAGTAAAAACACGAATGTTTTTGATACAAATTCGGGCGGTGCTGCAAATAAAGGAGTTATGTTTGATAATGCCAATTTTAAATTTTCTTATTATACGACATCTATTGTAAAAAAAATAAGAAGAAATTGGCGATGGTCAAATTCTTATACAGCATTAAGAGCAGTTATATATTTTAAAATTAACAGATATGGAGATGTTATTGATACAAAAATAAAGGAATCTTCCGGTGACGAGGATTTTGACAAAAATGCATTAAGGGCAGTTTTATTATCAAGTCCTTTTGCTCCTTTACCGGAATCTTATTCCGAAAAAGATTTAGGAGTGTACTTTGAATTCAAATTTAATTAAATTAAAAAACATTTTTTTATTATTAACTTTTATTTTGTTTTCGGGTTTTACGCTAAGTTTTGGTGAAGATGATGTTTATTTGTCGTTGTCTGCGGGCAGCAACAACAGATCAGGCATAGGACTTGCGGATTTTGTTCCGGTTAACGGAACTTTTGAAGAAATGGAAACATCAAAAGATTTTAGAGATGTATTGGAAAACGATTTGATTTTATCAAGACATTTTAATGTAGCAACGGCAAACACATCGTATAAATTTGATATGAATTCACATTTTTCTTATTGGGCACAAAAAAATGTTTCCGTAATTTTAACGGGAAGTGTTTCAGTTGTAGAGCTTACAAAAATTATAGTAACGGTTAAGATGTATGATGTTGACAGCAAACAACTTATATGGGAAAAAAAATATAATAATTCAACAACAAATTACAGAATTATAGCACACCAAATAAGTGACGAAATTGTAAAAAGGTTTACCGGCGAACCGGGCATAGCATGTTCCAAAATAGCTTTTGCAAACAACAACACAAAATACAAAGAAATTTATGTAATTGATTATGACGGATATAACTTAAGAAGAATAACAAAAGATAACGGAATAAATATTCTGCCTAAATGGATACCAAACACAGCTCAAATAATTTATACAACATATCTTTATCATAATCCGGATTTGTTTCTTATAGATATTTCAAAAAATAAAAGAAAAGCATTATCAACTATACAAGGGTTAAATGCTCCTACATCTTTTTCGCCCGACGGTAAAACTATGGTTGCAACTTTATCAAGAGGAGCTTTTCCTAACCTGTATCTTTTGGATGCAAACGGTGTAGTGTTAAGAAGATTGACTCAAGGCAAATATATAGATACAAGCCCTTCTTTTTCACCGAGCGGCAAAGAAATAACTTTTATTTCCGACAGAGCAGGATATCCTCAAGTTTATATAATGGATATTGACGGTGTTAATTTAAGAAGGCTTACGTCAAAAGGAGCCTGTGATACACCTGCATGGTCACCCAAAGGTGATAAAATTGTTTTTACAATGAAAGCCGAAAAAAATTATGATATTTTTATTTACGATTTACCGAATTCCAAATTATTAAGATTAACCGAAGCTCAAGGTAATAACGAATCACCTTCTTGGTCTGCCGACGGAAGATTTATAGTATTTTCTTCCACAAGATCAGGTAAGAGTGAAATATATATAATGGGTGTTGACGGTTCTGGTGTTAGAAAATTAGCTGATATTCCGGGAAGTTCTTTTACACCGTCATGGTCTAACTGATTTTAATATTTGGGAGTTTTTATTATGTTTGAAAATAAAAGTTTACTTGATATTTTGTCGATGGGAGGGGCAACTCTTTATATTCTTTTGTTTGCTTCCATAATTTCGGTTACCGTAATTATTTATAAAATTTTTGAATTTAAAACAAAAAGCAGAATTTCGGTTCAAAAATTTATGAAAAGAGTAAGAACCGTTTTAGCTGAAAAAGATATAGTTGAAGTAATTTCTTTTTGTAAAAGAACAAATACTCCCGTATCAAATGTAGTAAAAGCAGGTTTTATTTATTTTCTGCAAACAAGAAAAACAAATGCAAAAGAAGCAATGAAAAGAGAAATTCTTTTGGAAACTGTAAAACTGGAAAAATTTACAACAATAATAGGAACAATTGGAAGCATTTCCGTTTATATCGGTTTATTCGGAACGGTAATCGGTATTATACATTCTTTTCATAATATTTCTTTGGCAGGTTCAGGCGGTATAAGTATAGTTATAGGCGGTGTTGCGGAATCACTTATAGCAACGGCAACCGGTTTATCGGTAGCAATACCTGCAGTTGTTGCATATAATTTTCTTTCAAAATCCATAGATAATTTTAATGTTGATATGGAATATGCCGTATCCGCCGCGGATGAAATTATAAAAACATTACCGGTATCAAAAAATGAATAGAAAAAGAAAAAACAGAGTTGTTTCGGATATCAATATAACACCTTTTACCGATGTGGTTTTGGTTTTACTTATAATTTTTATGATAACCACACCGATGCTTTCAAACAACGAAATAAAAATTAACTTACCTAAGGCAGAAGTAACCGAAAACACCAAATCGAAAAATATAGAAATAACGGTTGATAAGGATGGCTTTATTTATATTGATAATAAACAAATTCATTTAGCATATCTTGAAGAAGCAATTTTTAAACTTATAAAAAATTCTCCGGATAAAGCCGTCGTTATACAAGGTGATAAAAATGTTCAATATGATTTAATAATTCAAATAATAGATAAAGCAAAAAAAACAGGTGTTACAAAATTTGCGTTGGCGGTTGATGCAAAAGGTAGCGGAAAAAAGAAATGAAAAAGGCTTATGTTTTAATATCTTTATTATTCATATCCGTTATGATAAGTTATTTTTTTTATGCTCCGAATTTAATTGATATAGTAACAGGGCAGAATGTTACAAATTTTAAATTGCAATGGCCGTTGTTGAGGTTATTTATTGAACCTTTTTATGCTTTTGCATACCACATTTTAACAATGGAGAGGTCCGGTTATATTCCTGCACTTATTTCATGGCTTTTATGGTCCGTAATATTTGCGATAATAATTGCAAAGTCAAAAAAATTCAGTATCAAAAAAACTGTTTTCTTTTCGTTTTTTTCAATTTTTTTCACGGCTTCAATAATTTCACTTGTTATTTTTTTGCCGGTACAAGGTCCTAAAATTATTCCCCCCTCAAATAATTGGACTATTTTTGACCCTCATTCTCATACAATTTCGTCAAGGGATGTGATTTCAAATATTTATTCAAGCATGAATTTTCATTTTTTACAAGGATATAATAATTTTTTTATAACGGAACATGACACAACAAGAGGTTTCTTCCTGTTTCCGAGTGATGAAAGAAGAAATCATGTTTTTCCGGGAATACAAATAAGAACAACCGAAGGAATTTCTGTTTTACTTCTTTCTTCTAAATTTTTTCATTATGAAGATTTTGCAAAAAATTCCCTTAAAGATTTAATAAATTTGGCACATAAAAACGATATGCTTGTAATTATGCCGCATTGGTGGAAATGGCACAGACCCGCTTTACAGGAAGTTGTTGATTCCGGTATTGACGGTTTTGAAATTTACAACTGCGGATACAGATATATTTCGGATTCGACAAGAAAAGAAATTATGGATATATGCAAAAAAAATAATCTTTTAATGGTAGGTTCTACAGATTGGCACGGTTACGGCTATATGACAAATGTTTGGTCGGTAATGCAAAATGACGGTAATAAAAATTTATTTGAATTGTTAAAAGAAAAACCTCAAGTACAGGTAATTGTTCATAATGTTAAAGGAACTCAATCTGCCATAAGATATATTTTTGAACCGTTTTATTTTGTAATCCATTATTTAACTTACACAAAGGCAAAATTTATTTTAAGTTTTTATATGATACTAACTTTTATTTTTGTGTTTTTATCAATTTTTAAATTTAAAACCGTAATTCGTTTTATATGTATTTTATTTGCTTTATTTTTTGATTGTGCATTATTTTATTTTGCAAATTTATTTACGGCAAATACTCACAGTGTAATATTACCGGAAACAATAATTCCCGTATTAATAGGTTTTGTACTTGTATGGCTTATAATTTGGGGTATCAGTGGAAAAAATCTTTAATTTAAAAAATACAGTAATATTTGTATGCTTTTCAATAGCTTGGAAAATATTTTTGGCAGCTGCTTTATGTTTACATCCCGATGAAGCATACTATTGGTTATGGTCAACAAATTTACAGTTAAGTTATTATGACCATGCACCGATGGTTGCTTATTTTATAAAACTTACAACTTTATTTTCAAACTCGGAACTTGCCGTTAGGTTTTCAACAATAATAGTAACCGTAATTTTAACTTTTTTATTGTGGAAACTTGTTAAAAGTTTATTTAAAAGTGAAGTTATCGCTTCTGCCGCGGTAATAATTTTACATTCAATGCCTATTCTGTTTTCCGTTTCAATTATAACAACGCCGGATACACCTTCTTTTTTATTTTTATCAATAGCAACTTTTTTTGTTTGGAAATTAATCGAATCTAAAAACCAAAATTATTGGTATCTTATAGGATTATTTTTCGGTTTATCAATGTTATCAAAATATACCGCTTGTTTATTTATAATGAGTTTGTTTATTTACATGCTGCTCGATAAAAAATTATTTTGGTTTAAAAGTTATCAATTATATTTAGGTATTATAATTTCTATTATCTGTTTTTTACCCGTAATATATTGGAACTGGCAGCATAATTGGGCTTCTTTTTCTTACCAAATAGGGCACGGACTTTCAAATGAAGGTATAAGGTTTAATTATATTTTTGAATATTTGGGAACACAGGCAGGGGTTTTTAATGTTATATTATTTTTTCCTGTATTGTATGTAGGAATAAAATATTTATTTTCAAAAAATACCGCAAAAATTTTTATTGCCGCATTTTCGGTTCCGGTAATTTTATTTTATGTTATTACGGCATTAAAAAGGTTACCAGGCGGTAATTGGCCCATACCGGCATATTTTACATTTTCAATAATAGCGGCAAATTATTTTGCCGATGGAACACACCTTAAAAGGAAATTGCTGAAAATAAGTATTATTTTAAATATAGTATTATCTGTTTTAGTTGGGCTTCATGCAAAATTTACAATATTTCCCGTTGAATTAATTTCCGAAGACGCTGCCATTGCAGATACTACAAATTGGTTTTACGGTTACAGAGAATTAGCTGAAAAATTATTAAATGAGAATAATTTTTTTGTTATGACGCCGTCTCATCAACTTTCATCAACAATAGCATATTATTCCAAAAATAAAATAAAAACAGCCGTTTTACCGCATGAAACTAAAAAAAGTCAATATGATTTTTGGCCTTTACCTGAAGAATTTAAAAATTCAACGGGTGCTTTTGTTTATGAATATAAAGATGAAGATTCTTTTTTTGATGTGAAAAAATATTTTAATGATGTGAACTATCAAGTTCCTTTATTTATATATTTTAGACACAATTTAATTATAAAACAGTTTGTAATTAAAAAAGTAGGAACCATAAAAAGTGATTTTAAATTTAAAAATATCTGATTTTAATACCGACCAAATAAAAGATATAGTTTTTATAGAACGGCAATCACAATATTCTTCTTGGACTGAAAAAATGTTTTTAGCAGAAGCTGAAAATAAATTTTCTTTTTTTAAAATCATTAAAAATGATAATAAAATTATAGGATATATTATTTACAGAATTGTTTTTGATGAAGCTGAAATTTTAAATATTGTAGTCGATAAAAATTTCAGAGGCTTAAAAGTAGGGAAATATATCTTAAATTTTGCAATTGAAAATATTAAGGGAAAAAAATGCTCCGCTATTTTTTTGGAAGTTCATCAAAACAATATTATTGCACAAAAACTTTACGAACAAACAGGCTTTAAAAAATACGGATTACGAGAAAAATATTATTCCAGTTTTGATGCAATTTTAATGAAATTATCAATTTAAAATTTTCAACTAATTTTTAAGGAACTTCTACTCCGTCGAATATTTGTTTAATAATATCGTCGCTTGTTAAGCCTTGTGCATCGGCTTCATAAGTGGTAAGCACTCTGTGCCTTAGAACGTCATGTCCGATATCTTTAATATCTTCGGGAGTAACAAACCCTCTACCGTTTAAAAATGCCAATGCTTTACCCGCTAAATTTAAGTTAATTGTTGCCCTCGGTGATGCTCCAAAAGCTATAAGATTTTTCAATTCTTTTAAATTATATTTTTCGGGATACCTTGTTGCAAATACTATACTTACTATATAATTTTTAACTTTGTCATCAACATAAATTTCATCTACTGCTTTTTTTGCTTCTTCCAAATCCTGTAAAGTCAATACTGAATTTACTTCTATTTTTGCTCTTGAAGAATATCTTGCAAGAATTGTTTTTTCCTCTTCTTCAGTGGGATAACCTAATTTTAATTTTAACATAAACCTGTCAACCTGTGCTTCGGCGAGAGGATAAGTTCCTTCCTGCTCTATAGGGTTTTGTGTTGCCAAAACCAAAAAAGGATCCGGTAATTTATAAGTTGTATCACCTAATGTAACTTGCCTTTCCTGCATAGCTTCCAAAAAAGCACTTTGAACTTTTGCAGGTGCTCTGTTTATTTCATCCGCTAAAATAAAGTTAGCAAAAACAGGACCTTTCTTAACGGTAAAGTTACCCTGCTTTGCATCGTAAATTAGGGTTCCGGTTAAATCTGAAGGAAGTAAATCCGGTGTAAACTGTATTCTTTTAAAATCACCCGACACTGCTTTTGCCATAGAATTTACGGCTAATGTTTTTGCAAGCCCGGGAACACCTTCAAGTAATATATGCCCGTCGGTAAGTAACCCTACCAACATTCTTTCCAAAATATATCTCTGTCCGACAATAACTCGTGATACTTCACTTAACAAACCCATCATTGCAGATGATTGCTGTTTTACTTTTTCGTTTAATGCTTTAATATCAACACTTTCTGCCATAATATTACTCCTTTTGGTTTATTATCTGTTTATTATATCTTATCAAAACACAATATTCAATATTTTTTATGTTTAATTCAGACCGGATTTTATTTTAATTATTTTTTTATAAGCTTTTTCTATTGTTTCCGGTAAAATTTTACCGCTTTTTACGGCATCAAAAACTATATCGTTAAATTCTTTTGCTATATTTTTGTCATTTTTAATATTATTTGCAAAAAGTAAAATATCGTTACCGGCATTAATTGCTGTTATTATGCTATCTTCCAAAGTATAATTATCTGAAATTGCTTTCATTTGTATATCGTCGGTAATAACAAGCCCTTCAAAACCTATTTCATTTTTTAACATGCCTGTTATAATTTTTTCGGATAATGTTGCCGGATATTTTTCATCTAAATTTTCATTAAAAACATGTGCAATCATAACAGCATTTAATAACCCCTCTTTATTTAGAGCTATATATGGTTCAAGTTCGGTTTTATTCCAAGTTAAAGAAACATCGGTAAATCCTTTATGGGAATCTCCTATTGCACTGCCGTGCCCGGGAAAATGTTTTGCAACCGTTAAAATATTATACTTATTATGTGCTTTAATATATTCTTGCGAATGTTTTATAACGGTTATTGTATTTTCGGAAAAACTTCTTTCTGTTTTGTATATGATATCGGATTCTTTGTTTATTGCCAAATCAACACACGGTGCAAAATTTACATTTATTCCGAATTTTTTTAAATTTTTAGCAATTTTTTTTGCTTGTTTATATGTGAGTTTTAAATTATCTTTTTCGCCTAATTGTTTATGTGATAATGTATCTGCTTTAAAACCCATTGAAGACGGTAATCTTGAAATTTTACCGCCTTCCTGATCTATACAAATAAATAATTTTTGCGGTGAAATTTTTTTAATTTGTTTTATTAATTTTTTCAGTTGTTTCGGAGATTTAATATTTTTTGTAATATCTTTTTCGTTATTTTTTATTTTTAATGCATCTTTTGAAAAAAGTATAACACCTGAAATATTTTCATTTTTTATGTCGTCATAAATCGGATTATCTTGTGTGATTTCCGTTCCGTTAAAACCTATTATTATCATTTGCGTAATTTGTTTCCTTAATTCCGTGTCGGTAACATCCGCAAACGACATTAAATAACAAAATAATGATAATATTATTAAAATAATTTTTTTCATTTTTTTATTAATATTAAAATTTTTTATCTTTTAGCATTGTTTCATCTGTTATATTTGTTTGCAAAAATTTCTCCGAAAATATTATACCATCCGCCATTTTAATTTTTTTTGATAATCTTCTATTCTTGTTTTAATGCTATCAATTAAAGATTTCGGCTCTTTTACTATTATGTACGGAACCCATTGAAGTATTGTATGAAGAATTTCTTCTTCTTTGGCAAAGTAACATTCCAAAACCATATCGCCTGTTTTATATTCTTTAACTGTTTTTTGTTTCGGAAAGTAATTCTTTTCTTTAAAATATTTTGCAACTTTTTTATCTACGTTTAATACGGCTTTTTTATCTCTTTTTGTTTCAAACCAAATATTTACACTTTCATCGAGTATATTCTGTAAGTTCTTCGGTTTTGAAAAGTTTTCATCTAATACTTTACAATATGTAATCTTTTCTAATCTCAACTTAAGGAGTCTATTCTTATATCCTAATGCCAATAAATACCAAAATCCGTCAAACCATAATAGTTTTAACGGTTTTATTGGAACATTGTTAATCTTTTCTTCTGTCTTTGCTGTTTTATACTCAAGTTTTATCTTATAAGAGCATTCTATCGCTGTTTCTATATTTCTTGTAATTTCGGTATCTTTATAGTCTCTGCCTTTAAGCATTTTAACAAAAAAAGGACTTTCTTGAACTTTGTTATGTTCCAGCACTTTATTTTTTAATGAGGAATATGTGTTTGAAAACTTTTCACCTAAAGCATTTGCAATATCTGAAAATACGGCAAGCATGGCAAATTCTTCACAGGTTATTTTCATCTTTTTTAAAGAGAAACCGTTAACAAAGGAATAAGAGCCTCTTGATAAAGGGTTTATTGCAAAACCGCCGGATTCCAATGTTTGTATATCTCTTTGGATAGTTCTGACCGACACACCTAAACCACTTGCTATTGCAGAAACTTTTATCTCACCGCTGTCTAATTCGTTTGCTATATACATTAATCGTTTTATCTTACCTAACACATCATTAAACATAAGTTTCCCTCGTTTCTTTGATTTTTCGATTGCTATTATTATAGCAAATTTACGACAAGATGTTGTCGCAATTGTTTTAAAAATATTATTAAGAAATATTGTTGTTTATTTTATCCGTTCGCATTTAAAAGGAAAACCTGGCACTTTTTCATTAAAAAAAGATATGTATAATTTAACAATTATGCTTATTTTTATATATTTATAAGCATATAAGACAATACATAAAGAGGATACAGTAGCAACAAAAATAACAAAATCAATAATTAAAATAGCAAAAGATAATAATGGCATAGTTACTTCTTCGATGCTTACAAAAAAAGGAATCTCAAGAGGTAATTTAAAATATCTTTGTGACATTGATAAACTTATACATTCAAGCAGAGGTATATATATGCTTGAAGAAGCGGTTGAGGATGATTTTTTTGCCATACAAAATCGTTTTAAAAAAGGAATTTTTTCTTGTGAAACCGCATTGTTTTTGCTTAACTTAACCGATAGAACACCTAATTGTTTTTCAATAACATTTCCGCAGCATTATAATTTAACTTCACCTAAAAGAGCCGGCATAAAATGTAAAGTTGAAAAAAATAATTTGTACAGCATGGGGATAACAAAGGTTAAAACAATTTATGGTAATAATGTCTATTGTTATAGTAAGGAATATACTTTGTGTGATATTTTAAGAAGAAAAAACAATATAGATATACAAATTATTACAACCGCCTTTAAAACTTATATAAATAATAAAGATAAAAACATTCATATTCTTTCAAAATATTCAAAACAAATGAAAGTGGAGAATAAAGTAAGAAATTATCTTGAGGTATTATTATGAAAAATGCAATGCAATTAAAAGCAATTGTAAATAATTTTGCAAATAAAAATAAAATAGCACCTCAACTTGCTATGCAAAATTTTATGTTTGAACGAAAATGACGGAAAATATAATTAAATAAATCTTGTACCATCCTTCCAATACAAAACTTTAAGTTCTATACGTAGTGTCAATACCTCACTTGATGCGGTATCTACTTGTTAAGATATGTATTTATTAATCTATTGGTATGTTCTGCCATATATAAAGGTATTGATAAAATGTTATTATAAAAAGATAACTTATCTTGCCAAAATCTAACGGCAATTTTCGGTTTCTTTTCTTTCATAAATAAATTTAAAGATTTTAATGTTCCTGTAGTTCCGGCTTTAACCTCTACAGGAATTATATTTGAGTTATTATTTATTACAAAATCAATTTCTGCCATACTGTTTTTTTCTTCTCTGCACCAAAAATATAATTTGTTTTCAATATTAGGATTTGAATATGCTAAAAGTTCTTGTCCTACAAATTGTTCTGCTATTGCTCCGTTGTTTATTTGCATTAAATCTTTTGAAACTATGTCAGAAGATATTCCCGTAACAGCTTGCATAAGTCCAACATCTAAAAAATTTAATTTGAATATATTTTCATTCTTTTCACTTTCTAAAGGTAAGCCGGATGCTGTTGTTTTGAATATTTGTTTTATTATTCCTGCAAGATTTAACAGGTATATTGCTTCTTTTAAATACAATGAACGAATTTCAGGATCTATAGTTGTATATTTTACTTTTTGTCCTACAAATCTCGGAACAAAATTCATAACTTTTTCTAAATATTGGCTTTTACTTACCTTGGAATATTTACCAAAATCTTCTTTATAAGTTGTTAATAAATCATTTTGTATTTTTAACACATTACTTATATTCTTGGTGTTAATATATTCTTGAACGGCAGCCGGCATCCCGCCAATAACTAAATATATTTTCAACAATTCAATTAATTTATTGTGAAAAATATCGTCTATAGGGGTTTCTATCGAAACAGAATTCAAATGTTTTCTTAATTTTTCTTGTCCTACAGCTGTTAAAAATTCTCCGAAAGATAACGGCTGGACATATATAAAACTAACTCTGCCTACAGGCATAGAAAAGTTTTCTTTATTTATTGTAAATTCCAATAAAGAACCTGCACAAATCACAGCTTGTTCAGATAATTTTTCTTTAAAATATCTTAAAGCCATTATTGCTTGCGGACATTCTTGTATTTCATCTAAAAAAAGCAGAGAGTCTTTTGTTATTTCTACATTCAATAATATTTGTATTTTATTTATTATTGTAACAGGATCCAATGTATCAAAACAATTTTTTAATTCCGGTGTAAATTCAAAATTACAAGTAACAATGTTTCTAAAATAATCTTTTAAACAATGTTCTACCAAATAACTTTTTCCTACTTGTCTTGCACCTCTAATTATTAATGGCTTTTTATTTTTATCTTTAGCCCATTGAATAAAATATTTTTCTATATCTCTTTTCATAATAAATCCTATATAATTTTTGTAAAATTTACTCATATATTAACATATTTTTTGCTAAAATCCAAATATGTTTTACCTGTTTTTTTGCTAAAATCCAAACATACTTTTGTATATTTTCTGTTAAAATCCAAGGGTGTTTTTAGTTTTATGATTTAGATGAAAATAAAAATGCTGCACATTTATTGATAAATTCACCAAAATCATATATATTTTAGTGAATAAATCGCTAAAATATATTGTTTTTCAGTGAAAAAAGCTAAAGAACCTAAACTGTTTAAAGAAACTTATCCAAATACTTCATTTTCTACAATAAATAAAAATAATTTCATTGAATTTTTATAAAACATACACTGCAAAAGTTATAAAAAATAACTATCATTAACTTCAATAATCATCAAAACAAAAATTATATTTTCAAAAATCCGTCGAGATGTTTTCGGGAAAATATCTGTATGCTAATCCACAATAGAAGAAATTAAATTTGTTATAATTTTCAATGTAATTTGTCGTTCAAAAATTGAGTGATTGAAGCATAGAGAGAAGAGAAAGACAAAACGGCGAAACAGCAATGGCAAAAATTAGATTAAAAAAATCACTGCCAACTATTTTTATATCTTTTATTTTTATTTCTTTTGTTTTTTTCTTTTTCATTTTAATCCTCTTTCGTTTATTGTGTAGCATAAATTAGACACTTTGTTAAATAATATGTAGTTCATCTTTTTTTCAAAAAAGAAAAAAACTCTTCCCGACTTTTTAAAATTTTTTAGAGTTGTTTTATATTCGACTTTTGGTGTTGGAGGTTATTTTTTATCAATGCAACAAATCCTCTCCATCGCCATAAAGAGGAGCTGAATATCTAACCTTATCCCTTGGACGGATCTGCTAAGTTTTGGTTTTGTTTGATTATTTGTTTGATAAAGCAGATAGAATATCTTCTATTAGTCCAAATGTTTCCGGTAAGGAAATATTTTTAGCATAATTAAATCTTTTTTGATATTGTTTCCATTGGTTTTCTATATATTTGTCTTGCCTTAATTGTTCCAAAACTGTTTGATAATTCTTTATTGTTTCCAAAGAGTTCCTTTTATTACATGTTTCTATTAATGCTTTAATAAAGGTTTCTTTATCTATCTTCAATGTTTTAATTATGATATAAATATCGTAGAAATCTCTAATTCTCGTATTAGCTATACTTCTTGATATTACCGTTTCTACCTTTTCAGCAAGTAAAGTTTCTGTGTTATAAGCAAGTATCTTTATCTTTTCGTTATTAAAAAATGTTGTAAAAGAAAAGTCTATTGCTCTTGGGGTTATTTTATCTCCCGTTGTTATATCTACAGATAACGGAACAGATAAAACATCATAGTTTGCTTTTAATGATACTCTTAAACCACCATATTGGTCATCTTTTCTTATTTCCGAAATATCTTCTATTTCATAACTTATATCATCATCAATATCTACAGAACATATATCTTCAAATATTTCTTTTACCTTATATTCAGTTAGTTTTATCCCTTTCAATGTTGTATCTATATCCATTGTAGTTCTTGTATTTAACCCTGCTATTATGGATAAAAGAAATCCGCCTTTTAATATTAAATTAGTTCTGTATTTACTGTTAGCTATTCTTATCAATAAACATTCCAACATAAAGATCTGTAAAGCAAGTTGTGGGGATATTGCTTTATCAATTGAAACTTTTTTAATATATGCTTTAAACTGCATTGAATTTTTAAATTTCATAATAAAACCTGCAGATACTTTGTTATTTTATTTTTTACCCTTAATTTATTTGCATACTCTATAAGCAAAGGAATATTTTTATTCTTTTGTGATAAGTATTTCTTTATAGCAGGAATAATCAACTGTGTATCATTGACATTACTTCCTCTTAAAATATCGCATAAAGTTCTTTCTATGTTATAAACTTTTATTTTATTACCGTAATTTGTTTTCTTTTCCTGTATTCCTAAACTGTAAATATTTAAATTGGCTTGTTTTATTATAAAAGCTTTATTTGTTTTTATATGATAACCTTGAGGAAATGTCATAATGTATTTATCAAGCATTCTATCGGTAAAATTATGAATATATAAAGCTGTTTCGTGCGAATAAATACCTTTTGCATATCTTTGTTGGTATATGTATAGTTCATCTTCCAAATTACCGTTTAAAATATAAATCCCTCTTGAAACTTTAGCTAATAACTTTTTTTCAAGCATAAGTTTTAAGTATTGTCTTGGAATATTCTTATTCGTCAATTCAGAGGATTTAATTATTCCGTTATTTTTAGTGATAAGTTTATTAATATATTCTATTTTATTCATATTGATACCCTGTTTACTATTACACTTTAAATTATAATAAATTAAAGTGTAAAAGTAAAGACCTATATTAATATTTTATTTAACAAAAAACGAATCAAAAATTAAGGAATTGAAGATAGAGGGATAGGAAAGCCAAAAAAAATGTATAAATTAGACACTTTGTCAATAGAGTGTAGTTTATCTTTTTTCAAAAAAGAGAAAAAACTCTTCCCGACTTTTTAAAATTTTTTAGAGTTGTTTTAAGTTCAACTTTTGGAGTTGGTGTTTTTAATTTTTATTTTTAATTTTTTTGATTTTTTCTATTGCTTTGTCAAAATCACTAACCAAATTTTTCATTTCTCGTTTTCTATAAATATCAAATTCTTTTTCAGATAAAAAATTTTTTGCTATTTTAAAATCATCTTCCATCAGTTGCAGTTATCCGGATTTTCCGGATAACTGAATCATCTTGTAGTAATTCTTCTTCATTGAATATGTTTGTTATATGTTCATTAATAAAATCAAGGGCAAAAGTTTTTACGAAATTAATATAAAAATTATATTATTGATATACAATTACTTATTTTATACAATTGTATATATCGAACAATTATATTATAGAAGGATTTTTATGTCATATATATTTATGGATGAAAGTGGGGATTTAGGTTTTAACGAAAACAAGGGAAAAACAAGCAAAAACTTCGTGATAGCATTCTTGTTTTCTGAAAGTAAAAACACTTTAGATAAAATTGTAAAGAAAGTTTTTAATACTTTACCACAAAATATAAAGAAAAAGCATTCAGGAACTTTTCATTGTTATAAAGAACAATCCAAAGTTAGATTAAAATTATTAAATTTGCTAAAAGAAAAAACAAATATTTCCATTATGATCATTAGATTAAACAAAAATAATATATGGACGGATTTAAAACAAGAAAAAAATATTTTATATAACCATGTTGTTAATATATTGCTCAATAGAGTGTTTAGTAAAAAACTAATACCTATAAACAATAAAGTTGTTTTTGTTCAATCTCAAAGAGAAACCAATAAATTATTAAATGAAAATTTTAAAGAATATATTTCACAACAAGTTAAAAAAAATCATGGAGTAGAATTAAGTGTTGAAATAAAAAGACCTTCTGCAGAGAAATCATTACAAATTGTTGATTTTATTTCGTGGAGTGTATTTAGAAAATACGAACATAATGATGATACTTACTACAATGTAATAAAAAGTTTAATAAAAGAAGATACTTCGTTGTATGAATAAAAAAAGCGAGAAACCATATAAACTATTTAAGTGTTTAAACTCGAGGAACCATCCGGAACCCCATTTATACGGATTTACTCTCGCAAAGAAATTCTAACATAATTTTTAAATTTTATCAATAATAATTTTTTGTATTATTATCTTTTCTTTAATGATTTGTTTTGTAGTCTTGGTCTGGTTCTTTTCATGTAATATTTTTCTATTTCTTTTTAAAAGAAAAAACTCTCTCAGACTTTTTAAAATTTTTTTAGAGTTGTTTTAGGTTCAACTTTTGGTGTCGGAGGTTTTAGTTTATTATTATAACGATTCTTTTATTACATCTTGTAATTTTTTTAAAAAATTATTTATATGAAATTCATTCTTTTCATCAATACAATTTTTATCATACATAATGGTTAAATGATGGTTTGTATCAAAATGAACCTTTTTATCAAATTGTCCTTTATCGCAAATATATATTACAGGTTTTCCTAATCCTTCACCATAACCACCTTCCCAATAAGCACCATTGTTAGCATCCGATAAATCAACAATCAAAAACTTATAACGTTTTATTCTTTGTCTTAAATGGTCATCTATTAATCCGGCTTGTTGTCTATCCTGTAGACTTTCCAATTGATATCCTATTTCTTCTAAACTGTTTTTCATTTTTTTGATTAAATCATCAGTTATAAATTTAGAATTAAATTGCATAGCAAGAAATGCTTTTTTTGAATCTGTTTTTCCTCTCTTTAATTTATCAAATCTATCCCAACCATTAGAAGAAGCTGATGCATTAGTCATCATTCATACCATTTAATTATAAATTTTCTATTTTATATAGTTGATAAAAGAAACCTTCTAATAATTTTACAGGAATACTATTACCAGCCATTTTTATAATATTGTCTTTTGAAAAGAAGTAATGTATTTTATCTTTTGAAAAATTATTTTTAATAATGTTTTCATAATCTTCATCTGTAAAACCCATAAATAAAAGGCATTCTCTAGGAGTAAGATACCTAAAATTTCCTTTATTTTTAATATCGCTATTAAAATATATATTTCCTGAATTTGGATTTCTATCTTGTTTTGTTGTTAAAGTTCTAATGACTGGGTCATCCATTAGTTTATAATTTTCGTCAATTATTTTAGGATTTTCATTCCATATTTTTCTTCTAGAAGGAGTATCATTAGGAGTTGATTCTACAGCTTCTTCCCAATATTTTGAATTCTTCCCTTTTGGTATTCTAAGTAAGTCTTTTATTCTTTTTTTATTATAAAATTTTGATTTTAAATAATCTTCTACTATTGAGTTAGATGTTGTAGCTTTAAAATATTTCAATATTTTTGCTTCATTTCTTTTATTATCTCCTACAAATACACTAAGCATTAATAATCTAGGTCTATTTTGTGGTATTCCAAAATCTTTAGCATTTAATGGGAAATATTTACTTCTATACCCTAAACTATCCAATAACAATATCCATTTATTGAAATTATAAAAATGTCTATCAGATAATAATGTTGGAACATTTTCCATTATTAGATATTTTGGCAATATTCTATTTTCTTTTTTCATTTCTTCTAAAATTCTACCTACTTGCCATAATAGACTTGAACGACTTCCTGAATTTGGATTAATACCTTTATTATATCCATGAAAAGCACCAACATTTGATAAATCTTGACATGGGAAAGAATAGGTTAAAATATCTGTTCGGGATGGCATATCTTTAGCATGAACATTTTTTATATTTACAAGGTTATTTGTTCTCTTTATGGCATAATAGATTCGTTTTAAAACTTCATCATTATATCTCTCTAACGAATCATAAGCCATAGGAACTTTACCATTATTGCTAAGTTCATATTTGGATAAGAAATTTAATATTTCATTCCTTGTTATCTCTTTATCGTAATTTGGAATGATATTTGTTTGATGTATTAAATCATAAGCAACAAAAGCATGTATATCCCATTCACATGTATTTTGGACATTAATATCAAATTTTAAATTTTTTAATGCTTTAAGTTGACTACCAATACCGCTAAATAATTCAACAATGTTGTATTTCATATATAAATTAAACGAGAACACCACTATTATCTAGCTTTGCTCGTATCTCCCATATTAATTTAGCCTGTTTTTCTGAAGGGATTCTAACATAAGGTATTCCAGCTACAAGACTTAATAAATCTATTTCTTTTGGAGTTAGTATCTTTCTTTTTTTACCTTCTTCTAACAAGTTTTTCCAATATTTAACTCCCAAATTTAAAATTTCAACTTCAATATTAATTTTTTCTTTACTCTTAGATTCACGAGTTGCACTTTTTATTTTTTCATTCATAAATTCTTCTTCTATTAAACTTTTTATAAAATTAGGAGCTAATTTAATTGGATAGTCTTGAAATTTTTTCCAAGTATTTTCTTTCTTACAATATTCAGTAACAATTACACCATCCGATTGCTGAATAAATTCGTTTGTAATTTTGGCTATTTTTTCTATCTCTGTGTTTAATGAAGGATACAATTCTTGCTTTTTCCAAATTAAATCATAATCTAAACAATAACTTTTTGGTAAACTATCTATTAATTTAGCAATAGTATATGGAACAATATTCAGTTTGTAACCACCAACATTATACCAAGATGCCTTATTAACTATTCTATCAACACTTCTAAATAATATTGTATAGCAAATGGCTAATTTATAGAATTCTTCATTAAAAAATTCTGGATTTTTTTGAAACTTATCATCTATATATTCAGCAAAAAAAGCCATACATTTTTCTGAACCTTTACTTACCATATCGGGTCTTAATAATTTAGCAGAAGTATAATATTTTGATAATTCTTCTTTTTTTATAACTTGAGATTTAGGATATTTTTTTAAGAAAGCATGTTGTTCGCTTTTTTTAATCAGTTTAAATTGTTCTTGTTCATATTTACCTCTAGACCTTTCATAATACCAAAAAGTATTATTTACAAAATCTCCATGTGCAGGAGCTTGTGTTTTATGAGCAAGTTCTTCAAATTTTCTATGAAATGGATGATTGGAAAACAAATCAGAATCTTTTACTTTATTTTGACTATTTGCATATTTAGATATATTTTGAATCATTGTATCGTAATCATCATTTTTAACAACAGTTAACTTCATTGGAACAAAAATATTGTCTATTGAAAGTTTATCTTTTAATACGGCTGATGTTAGAGAAGCTGTCGTTTGTCCACCATTAATAATTTGCAAATCTTCAATCATAACTATTTTATGATTATCTTTTGACAATGTAATTTTTGATGCCGTGCATGCGATACCATTATTGTATGTAAAAAATTTTGTCGGTTCTACTCTAATAGTTTCTCTAATTCCTTTATTTACCTTTCCTCTATTACTAAGAAAAGCTCTAACATTTCCTTCTAATAATCTAGAACCATGTTCATAATATATTTGATTTAAAAAAGTTCCTGGTATTATTGCTAGATAAGCATCATAATCTAAATTTCCAGTCATTTCTGCTTTAATACACGGAATGCCATCTAATCCATACTTGCTAGTTTCTATTGTAATAGGTTCTCTTTCTCTTCCTGATTGATATAAGTCATAAAATCTACGAATGCTCCATATGTTTAGTTCAACTTGTTTTCCTAAAAAATCATCAGTTTTAAAGGTAGTTACCTTTTCACTAAGAATTTTATTTGTCACTATATATAATTTTATTTTGTCTATAGATTCATCTTTTTCTAGATTAACATAGTCTATTTTTAATCTTCTAGATATATCTTTTCCTATTGGAATAATATCATCTGTTATATCAAAATATTTTTCTAAACAATCGTCATATGCCTCTTGTAAAAAATTAAGCATACGAAGTTTTATTGTTTCTATGTCTGTTTTTATTAATGTTTCATTAGGAGAATCTTTAAAGTCATTATATATCAAAACAAATGATTTATCGGATTCATCGAAAGCATAAGCATCAAAAGACATTATTTTATTTTTTCTACATTTTTTTTGAATAGGTTTTTGTATTGGGTCAATAATCTCTCCCATAGAAGTAAGTTTATTTAATACATATGTTAAAAAATATTGGTCAGGTAAAGAACCTTCTATTTTGGCATCAGTTCTTATATTATCTAAAAATTGTTCTTTATACTCTTCAAAAGATATATTCATTAGATATTCTCCTTATATTTTTCTATCATAGATAAAATAATTTCATATTGTATTTTGCCAATTTCTATTGGAATATTTTTAGATGTTAATCTTGGAAAATCTTTCGAAACGATATATTTATCTGTAGAAATACATTCATAAACATAATTATCATATACTTCATCATATGAATATCCTATTTGTTTTAATTTTTCTACAAATATATCTTTATCCGTATCTAAATTTAAAATTTCATTTATACTAGAAACTAAGGTATTTAAAGTAATACCTTTAAAACTAGGACTCATTTTTTCAAAAGAATATACAATAAGTTTCCCTTCAATTTCGCTATCCAATTGTTCTATTGAAGAAATTAATACACTATTCTTATGAGAATTTATTGATTTAATTTCAAACCATTCATTTTCAAATGAAAAATCTTTATGAGTTGGTTCTGGTGCACTCCATCCTTTTAAGCCAACAGTAGTTCCGTGTATTTTAAAAGCATAATTTTTTAAAAACAATAATTCTCCTATTAATCCCATTATTTCATTTTCTGTCAATGTCTTTGAAGAACCATAAAACATTTTCTTCCATTGAGTATATCTATTAACTATTTCAATATAACCATCTTTACTACCATCGAAATTTTCAGTTTGCGTAATTATATCTGCACAAAAATTATAAAACAAAGACAAATTATCTTTTGAAGTAAAACAAAATAAAATTGAATTATAATTGGTAGTTTTAACTTGTTTGATTTCTAACAAGCTATTTCCTACTATTTTTATCGGTGTAAAATTACCGTTATATCTTAGTGTAGGATAACCTTTCTCATTTTTTCCTAAATACAATTCCAAAGGATGATTTTCTGAAACACGAACATATTGCGAGAAATTAGATACTGATTTAATTTTATTTTCCACTTCTATTTTATTCATTACAATCATCTCCTTGTTCTTCTTCATGTTCCTTATCATAGTAATTTACTGTTTTATTAACTTCATATTTTTCATCTTTACTATTATAATTCTCATTACTTGGAAAACCAATTGCATAACCTATTAAAAAATTATATTTTCTTCTTTTCAATTCATTTAAAAACTGTTCATCATCTCCAATATGAGTAACGGCATAATCAATATCTTCAGTAGTATTGTTTTTATTTGTTGGTTCAATAAAATATACTATAAGCAAAGGATTTCTTTCCTTTGTCATAAAATCTTGAGTTCTAGCATTTTCACCGATAGTTTCTTGGTCTTTCTTTGATAATCCATTTCTTGTATCTAGTCTTCCCATCAAACGTGCTCTTTGAGCATTCATTCTAATTACAGAATTTTCTTTTATATCGTAAGTTCTACAAACTAAAGGAATATTAATATCTAGTTTTTCGTATGGTAAATGGTTATTAGAATAACCTTTCATTATTAAAACATCAAAATTATTTAATTCATCATAGTTATGTCTTTTTAAAAATTTTACTAACTGTTTAGTATCAAAATTTTCATTAGCAGGGTGGATTTGAAGTTGTCCTAAAAAATCAACGATTTTAGATTTTGAGATATTTCTAAAATAAGGGTAAGAAATAGATAAATCTTTTTGTTCTTTATTTATATTAGAGAAAAAAGAAAAAGTATTATCTATATTTTGTTCTATTAAATCTAAATTTCTATGTATATACGGAGTTTCAAAAACACTACCAAAATAAGATTTTTTTACAACTTTAGCCGAAGTATATCGTCTTTTATTGTATGCTGTAATATTTAAATCTCTAGAGTCATTTAAAACACGAATTCCATACTCTTCTGGCTTTTTATGTTGACAATTCATTTTCTTTATATCTTCTCTCAAACACTCTATTGAATTATAAATATATTTATAATGGTTAGCAGATTCATAGGTAATAAAAATTTTACATAAGTCTTTATAATCATCTCTATACCCAAACCATCTTCCCATTTGCATGAGAACATCAAAAGTTGTTGTATTTCTATAAAAATAACTAACATTCAAACCTTCCAATGTCAATCCTCTAGATAAAGCTATTCCGCCAATTGCAATTACCCTTAATCCTTTTGAACTATTATCATAATTTAACTTTGCTGTTGTTTGTTTTGAATTAACAACTATAATTTGAATATCTTTGATTGCATCGTATAATTTAGAAAACAACTTGTTCCATGTTATTTCTATATTTGGATATTCTAATTTAAAAGAATTGTATAAAGATTTAATTAAAGAATTAGTCATTGATTTATCAAAACTTTTTCTATGTGTAGAGTAAATAGCATTTTTAACATTTTTAAAATAATCTTCAACTATACCACATATAACATTTTGAACGGCTATAAATCTAGACATATTTATTAACATTGACCTGTGAGTATTTTTATTTTTATCTCTAATATCTCTAATCGCATTATTAATTAAAAACACATTTATTGAATGGTAGAAAGAAGGGAAAAGTTTATTCCCGTTCCAATCTTTTTTATGACTAATAGGAAATATTGATTCATCATAATCTTTTATATATATAACATTGGAATTTTTATTGAAAAAATATTTTTTTGAACCGTAGTAATTACTAGGAGAATTTAAGGAATAAATAAAATCTTTTGGAAACAAATCATCATTTAACATATCTTTTTCGTTATCATATTTTATAAATACATTAGCAAAAGGGGTTGCTGTAAAACCTACATAACTATTTCTTCTAAACAAAGATAATATTTTTCTAATATATTCATTAATTTTCGTAGGGTCATTTTCTTCTGGATTGGTGTTAATACTAGCATAATCCGCTTCATCATCTATCATAAGAATAGAATGGTTTATTTTTTCATCGTTTTTTGATGTATTAATGTTTTTCAATGAAGTATATATTTTTTTTAAAACTGAAACATTTTTTTATCTACAAAAATCATTGGTTCGGAAAAATAACTGCTAATTTTATATGTGGTATTTTGATTATCTTTTCCTGTAAAATCCTTTTCTCTACTTGTGAAAGCTTTTGGGGTTTTTGACCCTCTTTTGACACCGACATCATTCCCATTAACAGAATCATATCCTATAAAACCTTCTTCTATACGAATTTGAGTTTGTTTTCTTAAATTTTCTATTGTTCCTGTCAAAACTATTATAATTTTATATCCCGAATCAGCTGCTTTGGAAAGAAGTCCTAAATAATTTGATGTTTTCCCCGATTGAACATCTCCAACAACTAAACCACGAATAGAAAAAGATTTATCTCCTTCATTTGGATTTCCTAAATATGACATTATTTTTGATGTATCTTTATCTAGTGTATTTAGAACATTTGTTGAAAAATGTTTGTTTATTAATAAATAATTCTTATATCTATCCCAATAATATTCTTTAAAATCTTTTTTGCTTTTTAGTGTATTATACCACTCATAGTCATGTTCATAATCTCCTAAAATAGCATATCCTTCTTCTTGATAAATAGAATATATAGACTTAATTTTATTAGTTAAATCTGCTTTATCTTCATCACTAAGCTTTTCTTCATTATTAAGTTTATACAACAGTTCTTCTGTTTGTCTTATAGATTCATTTATAGTTTCTTCATTTGGAGAAAATAATTTATTTTTTAGTCGTTTCGCCAAAACATAAGCATTGAAGTTTGAGATATAAATTTCAAAAAGTTGTTCTTTGTTATCTTTCATTTACTATCCTATTCCAAATTTCTAATGCAATTTTTTCTTCATTAAAAGGTTCATATTTTTTAAACTCTTTAAAAACTTCTTCGTTTGACTTCCGAGTTAATGATTTTATTAATTTGAATTGAGATATACCTTCTTGTATAATTGCTTCGAATTGAGATTCGTTTAAATTTGTCTCATGTCTGTTATTACAAACAGAATTATAAATATCATCAAATGGAATTTGTGATGAAATTATATCTACAAAGTCTAATATTTTTTTCTTATACTTATCGTCAAATTCATTAATGAAATTCCTAACAAAAGAAGAATCTTTGTTAATGTAATAAGTATCTTTCTTTCCATTACTTAGAGATTTATTCCATATTTTATTATTGTCTTGTTCTAATTTTAGTTTTGCTCTTTTTGTTATTTTTTCAGAAGACCTTCTACATACATTAAATACAGTCTTCTTTAAATTAGTTAATATTTGTTTTGGAATAGTGGCATTTTGTTTTTTTATATCTATTTCCCATATATCGTCTAATGTATTTGGAACATCAACTTTTATTCGCCCATATTTCAATAATTCCTCACTAATACCATTTGTTGGTAATCTAAACCAACTACCGTATATAATTAATCTATTATTTCTATAAATATAAAAGCCCTGTCCTTTTCGTAAAGAATCCATACCACCTAATTTATCATTAATATCATCCTGCGATATATCTTGTAAATGTGGCAAAATAAAAGCTTGAACTTTTATTATAGAACCATTTATATTTATTTCACTGGGCTTATGTGTATCTGTTTTTTCATTATTTTCCAAAAATGGGTCAAATGGTAATAATAAATTATCATTAACATAAATATTAACTGGCTTAAATTTATTACTTAAAAATCTATGAAAAACTAATCTTAAATGTTTTTCAGTTTCTTCCATTTCGTTTGAAAGATATTCTCTAATTTTACCATTACTCTTTTTGGAAGCAATATCAAAATCCTGCCATACAACCAATGTTCCCATCTTTATTTTTTTTAATTTACTTATGTTAGGTATGTTTGATATTTCTTTGTTGTCTAATTCTAGGCAATCCCATTTTTTATCTTCAATGACGGTATCTAAATTCCATTGATATGCTGATATAGAATTGTTTATTTTAGAAGCTACTGTTAAAATACGACAACATGACAATGATGCTGATTTTAAACCAAGTCCGAATCTTCCTAAATCATTTATACCATAAACATTTCTATCACTACCATATTTCATAGCATTAAATAATTCTTCACTATCCATACCATTCCCATCATCAAGAATAGTAATAAATAAATCGTCATCATTTATAGGAAAATCAACAAATATATTTTTGGCTTCTGCAGAAATAGAATTGTCAATTATATCAGCTAATGCGGTCTTAAATGTATAACCTATAGACCTCATTGAATTCATTAAAATATTAGGAGATGGCATATTTTCTATTTTTCTAGACATTATAAATCCTAAATTACTATGAGAAAAATTTATAGACGAATATAACTAAATATTAATAACTCTTATTATTTTACTAAATTTAACCGACAAGTTAAAGAAAAAAAATAGCTTGTTTAAGTGATAAAAATTAAATTTAAATATGAATTATTATATCAAACAGTTAGGACAACATATTGTCGCAAAAACCGGAGAAAGAGTTCCAAAGCGAATACCCCTCTCAGTCTTGGTCAAGCATTAGACAAAGCTAATGTTGTTCTCTTTAGTAATTCTTCCAAATGTGAAGTTGTAATATGCCATCATGCACCACAATGAAAAGTGTATATTGCAACCGGCTTTATTAAAACTATTCAAGCAATTACACCGTGAATAGCACGGGAAGAGCTTGATTGTGTAACAAACATCAGCAAAAAACTGAGTGAAACACGATAACTGTTTTAAAAAGCCCAACAATAAAGGCAAAAACTTTCGTTTCTATGGTGCACCTCATACTGTTGCCACAAAACAATTATACAAACAATTTGCGACAATATCTTGTCGTGTTTTTGAAAGATTTAAGGATTGTGAACAAATAGGAATTTTTATTTTTTTAGTTTGTTTAGTTTTTTTATTACTTTATCAAAATCTGAAATATAATTTTTTGCTTGAATTATTCTATATTTTTCATATTCGTTTTCTGCAAATTCTTTTGCGATTTCTGCTGTAACTTTACCTGAATTTGTTAAAATATCTTCTTCGTTAAACTGTAAAAAAGCATCCAATTTTTTTATCCAGTCTTTCATATACATAACAATTCCTTTATTTGCTTGTAATTCCGCATAATCAAGGTACATTGTTACTATTCTGTTTAAATGCTCTATTTCCGTTTTTGATAAATAATTTTTAGCTATGGAAACATCTGTTTTTCTAATAAAACCTTTGGGCGAATTTTTCCAAGATGTTAAGCCCATATTTTCTTTTTTAGCATCTGCTCTTGTATAAATAATTTCTGCAGCTGTTTGTTTGCTTATTGCCCAATGCAATTTATTTTGAACGGTTGCAAAAAATTCCTTTGTTTCTTTGCTGTTTGTGTCATAATCTGCACTACACTGTGAATATATATCGGTAATTTTTTGATAAAACCTTCTTTCGCTTGCTCGTATATCCCTAATTCTTTCCAATTGTTCTTCAAAATAATCTTTACCGAAAACACTTATGGGGTTCTTTAACCTTTCATCATCCATAGTGAACCCTTTAATTATATACTCTTTTAATCTTTCTGTTGCCCATATTCTAAAAAGAGTTGCTCTTTTTGAATTTACCCTATAACCCACCGCAATTATTGCATCAAGGTTATAAAAAGTTTGAATTCTTTTTACTTTTCTTTCTCCTTCTTGTTGAACTATTTCCAAATTGGAAACAGTTGAATATTTATTCAATTCACCTTCGTCATAAATATTTGTTAAATGTTTATTTATTGCAGGAACATTCACATCAAACAATTCTGCCATTTTTTTCTGTGTAAGCCAAAGGTTTTCATTGTGTAAAAAAACTTCAACTTTTACATTTCCGTTAGGAGTTTTATAAAGTAGAAATTCTGAAAAAGAATCATTAGAAATAATTCCTTTTTTCAATTTATTTGTATTATGAGATATATCTTTTTTCATAAAACCTCTATAGAAAATTTATTGTTTTAATTTTACCAAATTCAATTATTATTTACTATAAATAATTATACAAATAATTTGCGACAACGTCTTGTCGCAAATCGGCAATGCGAAAACTACAGCTGAGAAGCTGAGTAGCTGAAAAGCTGAAAACGGCAATGACAACTACAGCTGAGGAGCTTAGAAGATGAAAAGTTATAACAGGTTATTGGGTGATAAGGTTAAAGGTTTTGTATTTGATTTAATCCGTTTAACATCTTTTCAAAATTTTCAACATTTTGAATTTCATCCAAAAACAAATAATATTGTTTTTTATCAACACCTGTAGATAGCAGAACATTTGCCTTTAGTATTTTTTTTGATATATAATATTTACAAAATTAAAATTTTAATTTAAAATTGTTAAAGTTTAATTTTAAAAAGGCAAATATGGTATAGCAGCCTAATATATACTACAATTTCTATTTAGGATATATAAAAAATGAATTTATTAATAAAAGCAAGTAGTTTTGTCGGGAAATATATGGCTGTGATAGTTCTTGTTATTACGGCGGTTGCTTTGTTTATTCCGAAAGCAGGTTTATGGATTTCGTTATCGTGGATAAACTGGCTTCTTATGGTTATAATGTTCGGTATGGGGCTTACACTAAAATTTGAGGATTTTAAACTTATATTTACCCGCCCTAAAGATATTATTACGGGTTGTATTGCACAGTTTACAATAATGCCTGCACTTGCTTTTATATTAAGTGCAATATTTAACCTTGATGCCGCACTTACCGCAGGTGTTGTACTTGTAGGCACATGCCCCGGAGGAACTTCCAGCAATGTTATTACTTATCTTTCAAAAGGAGATGTTGCATTGTCGGTAAGTATGACAAGTGTTAATACAATACTTGCACCGTTTCTTACACCTGCAATTACTTATATTTTATTAAGTAAAACAATTAATGTCGATATTGTTTCAATGTTTGGTTCCATTGTAACGGTTGTAATAATTCCAATAGTTTTAGGTTTTATTATCAACAAATTTTTTATTAAATTTACACAAAAAATTATAAAAATTCTTCCGCTTATTTCGGTTATAGGTATATGTATGATTATTTCAAGTGTTGTATCTCACAATGCATCAAAAATTTTATCAACGGGTTTAATTATATTTACGGTTGTAATTTTACATAATATATTAGGTTATGCTTTTGGTTTTAGTTTAGGAAAAATTTTAAAATTTAATCAGCAAAAAACAAAAGCACTTTCTATAGAAATAGGGATGCAAAATTCCGGACTTGCAACAAGCCTTGCAAACACATCATTTTCATCAATGGCTATGGCAACGGTTCCCGGTGCAATATTTTCCGTATGGCATAATATTTCCGGAGCAATTCTTGCAAATATTTATAATCATTGGAACGAAAAAAAATAAAATTAAAAAAAATATTTCGGTTGAGGGGAAAAAGCATTTTTTATATGTTCAATTTCATTGCCGCAAATTGAAACCACATCAAAACGAAAATCTGTTTTAATATTATTTTTCTTTATATAAAGCAGAGCGGCTTTTATTATTTTTTGTTGTTTTTGTATTGTTACGAATTCGTAGGGATTACCGTAATTGTTATTTTTTCTGAATTTTACTTCAATAAAAACCAAAGTTTTTTTATCAAGTGCGATAATATCTATTTCACCGGCTTTTACTTTAAAATTTTTTTCTACAATTTTAAACCCGAGTTTTTGTAAAAAACCGGCTGCAATGTTTTCGTAATTATTGCCTATTTCTGTTGTTATGCCCATAATTATTTTTGTGAATTAACAAAAATATCCGTTGCCGCCATTATTGTTTTATAATATTTTTCTAAATTTTTATGTTCGGACGTTGTTTCAACCGGAATTAATTTTTTTGTTTTCTTATCAAAATTAAAAGAAGAAATAGAATTGTTTATAAAATTATATTTTATTGCATAATTATCGTTTAAAACAAGTCCGTCAATATTTGTTATTATATTATCCTTAACCGAAAACAAGTCATTTCCTAAGGCAGTATAAGGCATATTTGATAAACTTAAATTATATAAAGTAGGCATAATATCTATATGAGAACCTACTTTGGTTGTGTCAACCTGCTTTTTTAAGTTTTTTGGAACATACAAATAAAACGGAACGGCATACCTTAAAAACATATCACTGCTTGAATAATTTGCAAGTTCCCGTAAATTGTGGTCACCCGTAACAGCTATTATTGTATTATCGGCAAATTTTGAATTTTTTATTTCTGAAATAAATTTTGCAAGTTCTCTGTTTGCAAACTGATAAACCTCAAAAATGGCTTTGTTTTCCAAATCTTTTGCAGACAGCATATCTTTTATTTGCTGCGGTATTTCAAGCGGAATAGGAGTATATTTTGCAGGTATTTTATATGGAGGATGTGTTTGTGTTGACATACCGAAAATAAATTTAGGTTTATTATCGGTATTTTTAAAAAGTTCATTTTTTATCAATTCAAAAAATTTATCGTCGTTAATTCCCCATGAATGTCTGTCGGCTTCGGAAACATCAATATTGCCTTCCCCTATTGTTTTATCAAATCCGCAAACTTTATAAAAACTTTCCAAATCCCGCCATGTAAGGCTGCCGCCGTAAATAAAAAATGTTTCATACCCTGCTTTTTTAAAAGGCATAACGGAAGAGCTTGTAAAACATTTTAATGCTTTTTCCGTCTGTGTTATTTGATTAACAAAAGGTCTTTGCGGAATATTTAAAGAAATCGATTCAAGTGCATGAATGGTTATAAAACCTGCTGCCAAAAAATTTTCAAAAAGTATATCTTTATCAAAATGTTCTTTTAATTCCCCCAACACATTGAAATTTTTACCGTTATTTAATACGGGCAGTTCACCGAAACCTTCCATAACTATAAGAATTACATTTATCGGTGTTTTTTCCGCAATTTCATTTTTCGGTGTAACATGTTCAAATGCAGTTTCAATATTTTGAGAAGTTTCATATATTTTGAAACTTTTTAAACTTTCAAGAACGGCTTCTTTATTTTCAAAGCCGAATATTGCTGTTAAATCAGTATTATTTTTCAAACTTTGTATTTTGTAATAAACGGCATCCGCTAAAGGATGTATGGGATTGACCGATAATTTATTTATAAAATAATTTGGAGATATTTGAGAATAAAAAAGCCCCAAAGGAAACATTGATAAAGAACCCCTTGCACAACCGAAATTGACGGCTATTATAAGAAGTATAACAAAAATTTTTGTTGAAAGTTTCCAATACATTGAATTTATTATTCTGTTATTTAAATAAAGCTCTTTGTAAGTTATATTAGATAAAAAATAAATAAATGCCGTTAAGGCAAAAAAGAAAACAAATAAAAAATAAACTCTGTAATCCGCCAAAATAGTTTTTACAAGTGCAAAAGTATCGTCCTCAAACAAACCGAAAATCATCATATTGTAGTGGTCTTTAAAATAAGAAAAAAAACCTAAATCCACAAAAACAACTAAAAATAAAAGAGAAAAAATTATTGTATAATAATATTTTAAAAATTTTATAACCGCATTAAAAAAAGAAATTTTTTTAACAAATAAACATATCATAAATAATAATGTTATCGGGGCATTAATGTAGGCAACTATTGAAAGGTCAAACCTAAAACCCAACCAAAAAGCTTTTATAACATAGCCAAATAGTCCGGAAAGTTCGGCAAAATTTGCAAAATAAAAAAAGAAAAAAAACCTATAAACACTAAGCAGCAACAAAATTATAATGTTTATAGGAATCAATATAAAAAAACCGTTTAATATAATATTAAAATTAAATTTTTCATTCACAACAACTACCTGATAACAACTATTTTACCGTTTTGCTTTCCCGCACCGTCTATATACATAATCCATATATATACACCGCTTTCAACATATTCGTAATTATTATTTTTACCGTCCCAATGAACGGTTCTCTCAGGGTCATCTGCAGGATTTTTTTGAGGTAACGGGACATATTCGGGCAATTTCCATTTTCTTTTCTTAACCAAATTTCCAAGAGCATCATAAATTACCAGTTCACCGGAACTGTTTTCGTTTTTAGGAACTTCTTCAAACTGAAATTTTATCCATCCGTCACTGTCCAAGCTGCCATGTTTTTTTGTATCGTCATGATCCGACAAGGAAATTTTAGCTTCCGGAATCCAAGGATTAGGAAAAACTTTTATTTTATTTTCCGCCTTAATCGGAATACAAAAAAAGGCAGTTATAATAAAAGTCAATATTATTTTTTTCATAATTATTATTGAGCTCTTGCCAATGCTCTTTGGGCTTCTTTCATATTAGGCTTATAATATAAAGCACGCTTAAAGCAATCTCTGGCTTTTGCCATTTCATTTTTACTGTAAGCGGACATACCTTCTTCATAATATTTTTTTGCAACTTTATCGGCAACTCTTTCAAGTTCGACGGCAGCCGAAGTATTTCCGGCATTATATTCCAAAGCTTTTTTATAAGATTGAGCAGCCAATTCAAATTTATTTGCTCTATATGCCAAAACACCTTGCTTATAATATTTACCTGATAATTTTTCGGACAACCTTAAAATATAAGAATTCGATTTTTTATAGTAATCATTAAATTCATATTTTTCGGCTATGATTTTAGCTTTTTTGAAATGTTCAACCGCAAGTTCAAGCCTGCCTTTTTGATAATCGTTCATACCGTCATCGAATTCCTGATTTAGTTTATCCCTTACTTTATCCTGTTCCTGCGAAAGTTTATATAATCTTTCATCTTCGGCAAGAGCCTGAATATTTTGTTGACATTTTTCTATAAGAGTTTGAACATCAATCCTGTGAGGAGCAGCAACCAATACCGCTTCAAAATACAATATGGCTTCGTCATAGTCGCCTTTATTGTAATGCTTCATACCGGTTTCATAAATTTCATTTGCCTTGTCGGAAGCTATTTTTGCCAACTGATTATCTATAAGAACTATTTTTTCTTTTGCCAAAGAATTTTCAGGATCTATTTCAAGTAAATATTTTAAAGAATCTCTTGCTCTTATAATATTTCCTTTCTTATAGAACTTTTCATATCTGTCCCATAAATATTGAATTCTGTCACTGTTTTTATCTCTGTTTTGCAATACTTTTATATCATCGGTTGTATGTTCAATGGCTTCAATATAATTTTTAGCAATATTATTTTCGGGATCCAATTCCAAAACTTTTCTGTAATATTTTTCGGCTTTTACCATATTATTTTTATTGAAAGCATTTGTAGCCTTTTCCATATATTTATTAATTTTTTTGAAATTGTATTCATCTATTTTAGCAAGCTCGTCTGCAATTTTTCTTAAATATTTTTGAGAGGGTTGATGGTCAGGATATACGGCTAAAATATTATCAAATTCTTCTCTGGCTTTTGTATAATCTTTGGCATAAAAATTTGCTTCTGCTTCTCTGAAATGTTGTTCCAAATAATATTCGTAAGCAACTTTTTGCTCGCTGAAATTTCCGAAAGCAAAGCTTAAACTGAAACTGTGGGTAGCATTTAAATCCGATGCGGGAATAAATGCATAATCGAATGATATTCCCTTAAATTGTAAACCGACACCCATTCTTGTATTGTTTAAAAGAGATTCTCCGCCTATTTTAAGCCCTGCTCTTAAAGCTAAAAAATAAACCGGACTTATTGAAAAACCCACCGATGTATAATTGTCATAATTTTTGGGATTTGTAAAATCAAGAGCAATTCTTAAATTATAAAAATCAATATTTTGATAAGCTAAACCTAATGTAAGCATTTGAGGAAGTTCAAAGTTTTTTTCTACAAACTTTTGGGATACACCCAAATTTTTTAAAGCAATACCAAAACTGAAATCTTTTGCCGTCGGTATTGAAATAACACCACCCAAATCAACGGCAATTGTTTCTGCAATATAATCTGCTAAAGAACTCCTCATAACTTTTAAATTTGCACCAAATCCGCCGTAATCAATAAATACGGGCAAATACTTTTTTACCGGCATTGCATAAGTAAATGTCGCGGCAAGGTCATAAGACGTTCCGCCCGAAATAGGATTACCTATATTATCATAATATTTATCGGTATTATAATTCACATACATCAATGTTGCACCGAATACACCTATATCGCTTAATAAACCTATACCGCCGTAATTATACTGAATATCACCTGTCATATTCGATGTTGCAAGTGTTACAACCGTTCTGTAAATACCTATTGTACTTGCAGGGTTTAATATGTTACCGGTTATAAATTCGGATGTTAATGCAACACCGGCATCACCCATAGCCGAAGAAACGGGATTAGGATTAAAAGCAAAAATTTTACTTGCGGCACAGACAACATTTGATGTAAACAATAAACTTATCGTGATAATAAATACTAAAAATTTTTTTAACACTATTTTTTACCTTTTTAAAAACACCCTGTTATTTCATATATTATACAAAACTTTTACTTTTTTTTGTCATTTTTTATAAGTTTAAAACCTTTACCGAAAACAGTTACAATTTTGCCGCTCCAACCGCCGAGTGCTTGCCTTAAATTTTTAATGTGAGTATCAACAGTTCTTGTATTAACATCGGAATTATAATCGAAAATCTTTTCCAAAATCAGCTCTTTTGAAATAACCATATCCTGTTTTGAAAGAAACATTTGCAACAAATCAAATTCTTTGGGTCTTAACATAATTTCTTTTCCGCTAACGGTAACTCTTCTTGCTTCCAAATCCATAATAAGTCCGTTCAATTTTAAAACTTGCTTTTCTTCTTTTCTAACGGTTCTTCTTAAAATGGCTCTTACTCTTGCAATAAGTTCCTGATTACTGAAAGGTTTTGTTATGTAATCATCGGCACCTACGCCCAACCCCATTACTTTATCATGCTCCGTTGATTCCACCGTTAACATTATTATCGGTATATTTTTTGTTGTCTGCTCTTGCCTTAATATACGGCAAAGTTCAATACCGCCTATTTGAGGCATTTTAACATCCAAAAAAACCAAATCCGGTTTATATTTTAAAATTTTTTTATATCCGTCATCCGTATTGGCACATTTTATAACTTTAAAATTTTCAAATTCCAACAAATCACCGACTAATTCTCTTATACCGTCATCATCGTCAACAATTACTATAAGATTTTTAATCATAATTTATCCTTTTCTAATTGGCAGTTTGTTTAGGTAAAACGAATTTAAAAGTTGTCCCATGTCCGACTTCACTTTCCGCCCAAATATAACCGTTATGTAATTTTATCATTTCGGCAACAATTGTTAAACCCAAACCCGTTCCTTTAGGCCTTTTAAATTCACCGTCTTTTACCTGAAAGAATTTTTTAAATATCATATCAACCTGACTTTTAGGAATACCTATTCCGTCATCTTTTACCCAAACTTCAACATAACCGTTACCGTATCCCGACGAATAAGGAAACAAACTTAATGTTATATGTCCGTTTTCCTTTGTAAATTTCATTGCGTTACCTATTAAATTTGTTACTAACTGTTTAATTCTTTCTATATCGATATTTATTATTATGTGTTCATCAGGACTTTCATAAATAATTTTCTTTTGTTGCTGCAAAGCCAACGGCTGGAACAAAGAAACTATTTCATTGATTATACTTGAAATATCGGCATCAACTTTTTTTATTTCAAGTTTATTTGCCTTTATTTTTGCCAAATCCAAAATATTATTTATAAAATTTGTAAGCCTTACGGTTGCCTGTTTTATAATATTTAAACCTTTTAACTGTTGTTCTTTTGAACTGTCTTTATTTATACTGTCAATTAATAAATTACAATAACCGTCTATTGCGGATAACGGTGAGCGAAGTTCATGCGAAACACTTGAAACGAAACTGTCTTTCATTGAGTCAAGTTCTTTAAGTTGTTTTGCCATGTTATTAAAACTGTTAAACAAAACACCTATTTCATCTTTTCTGTTTGAGGAAACATTAACATCCAAATTACCGTCTGCAATTTGTGTTGCCGTTTTGGTTAATAATTTCAAAGGTTTGGCAAACCTGTACCCTATAAAATTGGCAAGAATAACACATAATAAAATTGCAATAATTGCAACTTTTTTTATTTGAAAAGTCATTGCCGAAACACCTATATCTATTTGTTTTTCCATTTCGTCTTGAGAAAAACCGACCACAAATGTTCCGGCGTTTTTATTATCAATGGTTAACGGAGAGGAATATTCATAAATAGCTTCACCGCTCAAAGATAAATATTCCTGCATGTTTTCTATATCACTTTTTTTGATTCTTTGTTTAAATTCCGAATCGATATTTTTATTATTGTCCCTCGACAAATACATAACGACATTATTCTGCCCGACATATCCCGCATAAGCTACCGAAGGATTATATGTAGTAATTAAATATTTTATTGCATTGTGAACCTGCAAGTCATCTTTTACTCTCAATGCCTGGCTGCACATTGAAGCAAAACTTTTAAAAGTTTTTATTCTTGCTTGAGAAAACTGATATGTTAAAAAATTTTTTTGAGCAACAAAAATTGTATATGAAACACCGATTATAACAAATAATAAAAGGAGAGAAATATATAAAGTAAATTTAAAACGGATACCCATTAAAAAATCCTTTATAACGATATAAAACGAAAATTTACTGTCGGTTAAAAATAAACCGACAGTAAACTTTATTAAAAACTATTATTCTTCGGAAGATTGCTCTAAATTTACAACTATACCTTTTCCGAGTTTGCCTGCAACAAAATTGAAAAGTGCGGCAACAACAACCAAACCTATTGACATTATAGCCGTGTATAGAACTATAAATATCAACCATGAAAGGATTCTTGCACCAAAACCTAAATTAGAGGCTAATTCCGTCGGAAATATAAAAAACGTAAAAATACCTATCAACGTACCCAACAATGCAAAAACAATCGGAAAACTTTTAACCAAAGAGCCTACTGCAATTTTATTAATTTCATAACTTGCCATAAACAGCACCCTCCTCTTTATTTAACATCACACTTGTCTTTAATTATAATATAGTATCCTTTAAAAGTCAAATTTATTTATTATAAAACTTCTTCATATCTTCCAATGTTAAAGGAGCATAATCTCCTGCATGTCCCGCTGTTCCGAAAGCTTTCATTTTACTTGCTATTAAAGCTTGTAAAGCCGTTCTTGCAGGACCTAAATAATCTCTCGGGTCAAATTTTTCCGGAGTTTCCGTAAATACCTTTCTTATTGTGGCCGTCATTGCAAGCCTTCCGTCGGTATCAACATTAATTTTTTGAACACCGAGTTTAATTGCTTTTTGTAAATGTTCCATGGGAACACCTTCTGCACCGGGCATTTTCCCGCCGTATTTATTTACTGCATCTATCAATTCTTTGGGAACCGATGATGCTCCGTGAAGGACTATAGGAATATCTATAAGCTTTCTAACTTCTTCCAAAACGTCAAAAGCCAAAACTTTTGCACCTTTGAATTTATATGCACCGTGTGATGTTCCGATTGCTATTGCAAGTGCATCAACACCGGTATCTTTTACAAACTGTTCGGCTTCTTTAGGGTCGGTAATATGTGCGGAACCTGAACCTACACCGTCTTCAATTCCGCCTAATCTTCCGATTTCTGCTTCTACGGTAACACCGTATTTATGTGCATATTCAACAACGGATCTTGTTACATTAACGTTATATTCATAATCCGAAGGAGTTTTTCCGTCTTCTTTTAAAGAACCGTCTATCATAACCGACGAAAAACCTAAATCTATAGCTTTTTTTGCGGAATCCAAAGAATTTCCGTGATCCAAATGCATTGCAACCGGAATTGTAGGGTTTTCGATAACGGCAGCTTTCATCAAATAACCGAGATATGTGAAATTGGAATACTTTAAAGCTCCTCTGCTTGCCTGAATAATTACCGGAGATTGTGTTTCCTGAGCAGCAGCCATAATTGCCTGAATTTGTTCCATGTTGTTAACGTTGTAAGCACCGACTCCGTAACCTTTTTTTCTTGCTTCCTCTAAAATTTGTTTCATTGGGACTAAAGCCATTTCATTTCCTCCTAATGTTTCTTTTATTTTTTTCTTGAGCCTTTCTTTTTTTTAATTTCTTTTGTTTCTGTTTTTAACGAACCTTCATTATAAACACCCATTGCTCTGAATTTATCGTATCTGTCTTGTGCAAGTTCTTTTTTAGACATTTGTAAAAGAACAGCCAAATGTTTGCTTACAACCCTTTTTACATTCATTGCCGTTTCTACCGGATCTACATGTGCACCGCCTATAGGTTCTGGTATAATTTCATCTATAACTTTAAATTTTAATAAATCTTTTGCCGTTATTTTCAGTGCTTCGGCGGCTTCTTGTGCTTTTGTTGCATCTCTAAATAAAATAGCAGCACAACCTTCAGGCGATATAACGGAATAATAAGCATTTTCAAGCATTAAAACTCTGTTTGCAACTCCTATTCCGAGTGCACCGCCGGAACCGCCTTCGCCTATAACTACACTTATTACCGGAATTTTTAAACTTGACATTTCTCTTAAATTTCTTGCTATGGCTTCAGCCTGTCCCCTTTCTTCGGCCGCAATTCCCGGATAAGCACCTGCCGTTCCTATAAAAGTTATAACAGGTTTGTTAAACTTTTCGGCAAATTTCATCAATCTTAATGCTTTTCTGTAGCCTTCGGGATGTGCCATTGCAAAATTTCTATCAAGATTTTCCTGAATTGTCCTTCCTTTTTGATGACCTATAACAACAACCGGTTTTGTATCTATTGTTGCCAAACCGCATATTAAAGCAGGGTCATCTCCAAAAGCTCTGTCACCGTGTAATTCTACAAAATTTTCACAGATATATTTTATATAATCCATTGTATACGGTCTGTCGGGATGACGTGCAATTGCAATTTTTTGCCAAGAAGTTAAAGAACCGTATATTTGCTTTTTTAATTTTTCTTTTTTTTCTTCCAAATCGGCTATTTCACTCGAAAAATCTATTTTGCTGTGTTCTGCCGAAACTTTTAAACTTAATATTTTTTTCTCAAGTTCTATTACAGGCTGTTCAAAATCCAATGCAAATTCACTCATTATTAAAACCTCTTAAAATCTGCTTTGATAACTTAACCTCAAAACTCTTTCGCAACCTAATTTTTCTTCATCACCGGTTAAAATATTTCTTAATATCAAATCAATTCCAAAATTTTCTGCAATCCATAATTTAAAACCTACATTAAGTCTTGAGAGAGCTCCTTTTCCTATATTATCATATTCCAACATTGCCAAAAGTGTTTCATCTACTATTGAATAAGAAGTACCAGCAAAACCGAGCAAACATACTTTTTTAAAATCATTAACATTTAAACCGAGGTTGAAATTCAAACCCGGCAAAAATAATTCTTTACCTACTACAACGTAAGCTCCCGTACCTTTTTGTAAGAATTCACCGTCGGAATCATTATAAAAATAACCTTGCCCGTCATAGCCCACGGCAACTCCCGGTAAATTTGCATCACCTTCATAAACATTTAACTTAAGTTGTAATGCCGGAACAGCAACAACTGCATTACCAACACCTATTACATTATTAAATTCCCAACTTACACCAATATTTAAAACTTTAAAAATTCCAAAATTTAATTTTGGTGTAACACCGCCCTTGCTGAAAATTCTAAATTGTATTTCATAACTGCCATAATCTAAAATGGAATTTGTAGGTGTATCAATAAGCTCGGTAATACCTGCAGCAAATAAACTTGTGTTTATAAGAAAAAAAGATAACAAAACAAAAAATATTTTTTTTAACAAAGTTCTTCTCCTTATTAATATCTTATTAATGATACCACTTTTAAACTTTCAAAGCAAGAACAACAAAATTATTCCCATTCAATTGTAGCAGGGGGTTTTTGTGAAATATCATAAACTACCCTGTTGGCACCTTTTACTTCGTTTATTATTCTTGATGAAATTTTACCGAGAATATCGTAAGGTAATTTTACCCAATCTGCCGTCATTGCATCTACGGAATTGACCGCTCTTATAACTATAACATGTTCATAAGTTCTTTGGTCACCCATAACTCCTACCGTTTTTACTGGAAGTATTATTGCAAAAGACTGCCAAATTTTTTCATATAATCCGGCTTTTCTTATTTCCTGGTCAACTATTGCATCGGCCTCTTTAACTATTCTTAATTTCTCTTCGGTAATTTCACCGAGTGTCCTTATTGCAAGCCCGGGACCGGGAAAAGGCTGCCTGTCTATAATTTCATTTGGAATTTTTAATTCCCTGCCTAACTGACGAACTTCATCTTTAAATAAAGATTTTAACGGTTCAACAAGTTTCATCTTCATCTTTTCCGGTAATCCGCCTACATTGTGATGGCTTTTTATTGTAACCGCCTTTCCTATTTTTGCACTTTCTATAACATCGGGATATATCGTTCCCTGAAGAAGAAAACTTATGCCTTTAATTTTTTTTGCTTCTTTTTCAAATACTTCTATAAAAGTGTGCCCGATAATTTTTCTTTTTTGTTCGGGGTCGGTAACACCTTTTAATTTATTTAAAAATAATTTTTTTGCATCTTTAATTATTAAATTTTTACCGAATTTTTTACCGAATATTTTTTTTACTCTTTCCGTTTCGCCGAGTTTTTGCAAACCGTGGTCGACATAAACACTTATAAGTTGTTTGCCTATTGCTTTGTGCATCATTATTGCGGCAACAGAGGAATCCACTCCTCCGGACAATGCACATAAAACTTTACCTTTGCCGACTTGTTTTTTTATCCTTGCAATTTCATCCTTTATATAATTTTTCATCGTCCAATTTTTTTGCAATTTACAAACTTTAAATAAAAAGTTATCTAAAATTTGTTTTCCGAACGGTGAATGATGAACTTCCGGGTGAAACTGAACACCGTAAATTGTTCCTTCGTTATTTACTATTGCGGCATTAGGACAATTTTTTGAACTTGCAACAATTTTAAAATTTTTCGGTAATTTTGTCAGTTTATCACCGTGACTCATCCATACGGGCATTTTCGTTTTAAGCCCTGCAAACAACAATGATTTTGTTTTTATTTCTATATCGGCAAGTCCGTATTCTCTGTTTTTGGAATGTTGCACTTTACCGCCCAATTGTTGTGCAATAAGCTGCATGCCGTAACAAATACCTAAAACGGGAACATTCAACTGCCAAACTTTGTTGTCGGGTTTCGGTGCATCTTTTTCATAAACACTTGCAGGCCCGCCTGATAATATTACGGCTTGAACAGAATCCATATTTTGAATTTCATCCAATTTTTTATTGCCCGGGAATATTTCGCAATATACTTGCGATTCTCTTATTTTTCTTGCAATTACCTGAGTATATTGAGAACCGAAATCTAAAATTAAAATCATTTTTTGCTCCACCCTTAGTTTATAGCTTAAAGCTTATGGCTTATAATTTATTACTACTTGTCGGTAGTTAAAGTATCAATTCTTTTATTATACATAAAAAAAATAAATATAAAAAATTTTTTATTAAAAACAAAGAACGTATCTTGATTTTTTTGTTTAGGTTATGAAAATTTTGATTTTAATAATTTGTAATTTCTGTTTTTTTAATTAACTTTCCGCCTTTGTCGTAAGTTTTGCTTGAGCCGTTAGGTTTTGTTATTTTTGTGTTTTTTACATTTCCGTTTTTATCATATTTTTTGTTGTTGTATTTCCGGAGGAATCTTTTACCTTTGAACTTTTTTTATCGTAAGTGTTGTTTCTGTTTCCGGTAGTTACCGTGTAACTACCGGATTTGTGACAAGTAACGGAATTTGTCTGCTTACTTTTTGTAAAATCTATTGGTATTTTTTTCCCATTTTTATTGATATATTTCTCCCAATTCTATTGACACTTTTTACCCGTTTATACTATAATTGATATATAAATTTATATTTAGGTATTATAACTATGGAATATTTAAGATGGACAAAAAAATTAGTTAATGAAGCTTTGTCTGAAAGAAGGGTTATTGTTATATCCGGAGTAAGACAATCCGGTAAAACAACATTAACAAGGCAAATTTTATCAAAAAATATTACATACAGAACACTCGATGATACTACTATATTTTCAATAGCTAAACAATCTCCTGCAGATTTTTTAAAGCATGATAAAAAAACAATGATTATAGATGAAATTCAAAAAGTTCCGGAACTTATTTCTGAGATAAAAATAGTTGTTGATAACAATAACAGATACGGACAATTTATACTTACAGGTTCTGCAGATATATTTGCACTTCCACAAGTTACAGAAAGTTTAGCCGGAAGGGTAAAAAACATAAGGTTACGAACTCTTACCGAAGGCGAAATATTAGGAACCAAACCGAACTTTTTTGAGAAAATTTTAAAAAGAAAAATTCCTTCACAGATAGAAGGTTACGATAAGAAAAAGATTTTAGAACTGGCTATAAGAGGCGGTTATCCTGAAGTTGTTCTGTTGCCGCAAAAAAGCAGAAAAGGTTGGTATAGAGATTATCTTAATACACTTATTATCAGAGATTTAAAAAATATAGCTAATATCAGACGAGCAGGTATGCTAAATAAACTTATTTCCATTTTGGCAGCTTGGTCTTCAAAATATATTAATACAGATGAAATTTGTTCTTATTTGGAAATTTCAAAAAACACTTTAAAAGAATATATTAATTTATTAGAACACCTTTATTTATTTGAAAGAGTTCCTGCATGGACAAAAACCGATTATGATAAAGTCGGTAAAAAAGATAAAATTTATATGTCAGATACCGGACTTATGACAAGTATATTAAACTGGCATTATGACGAAATTGAACTAAATTCGGACAGATGCGGAAAACTTGTTGAAACAATGATTTTTAAAGAATTAGTCACACTTGTTGACTTAAACCCGGAATACAGTTTATATCAGTATAGAGATGGCAAAAAAAGAGAGATAGATTTTATTATTGAAACGGAAAACAATGAAATTATTGCAATAGAAGTAAAAAGCGGAAGTAAGGTAACATTTGACGATTTTAAACATATAAAATGGTTTAGAGATAATTTGGTTAAAAATAAAAAATTTACTGGAATTATTCTATATACAGGTCAAAACACTTTTCCTTTCGGGAAAGATTTATTATGTGTCCCAATGGCTTTGTTGTGGAGTTAAACCATTAAATTTTTAGAGTTTTTTCTAATAATTTGTAATTTCTGTTTTTTTAATTAACTTTCCGCCTTTGTCGTAAGTTTTGCTTGAGCCGTTAGGTTTTGTTACTTTTGTACTTTTTACATTTCCGTTTTTATCATATTTTTTATTTTGCTATATTTTATTTTTGTAATAAGTTAGCCTTTTTAAGCCTTTCTTCCAACTCTTATACGTTTTCTTTTTTATTACAGTTCCAAATCAAATGCTGTTTATATAATAAGTGGTTATTATGACATTATTTTTTATTATTTGAAACATTTATAAGTATTCCTGCGGTTGCCATTTCAATAATAAAATTTATTCCGTCAAAAGAAATAAACGGTAAATTTAACATTTTAATCGGTAAAATACCGACTGAAGCTAAAATATGTAACACCGCTTGCAAACTTATTACTAAAGTAATTGATAATGCTAAAATCTTTCCAAAAACATTGTTTGTATTGCTGTAAATTTTAAACCCTTTATATAAAAAATACCCAAAACATAAAAATATTAAAATATATAAAACAATTCCGAATTTATTAAACAAATCAAATAAAATAAAACCTGCACCCGTATTCATAAAATCAAAACTAATTAAACTTTCAAAATAATGTTTTAATCGATATATCCTATAAGGCATAATTAAAATTTCAAAAACAAAAATTAAAACTATAGCAGTTAGAATTGTTGCTATTGTTTTCTTTTTTACACCTGTTACAAACAAAACAATTATTAAAACAATAAACATTAAAACTGCTGTTGAAAAATTTTGTATTGCTAACATAGGTAAAGCTAATAAAAGATATAAACCTAATATTTTGAAAATAGTTTTAGATTGTTTAATATCTTCTTTTTGTACCAAATTTGCAAGCATTATAACAAAAGCCAATATAACAAATGCCATTGAAATAACAGGATTTAATTTAAAAACAGCAAGTATTAAAGAAATAAAAGCAATACAAAAAATTAAAGCAGAGTACTTTTTATAAAATTGATAATTTATACAAGAACATATCAAAATTGCTAAAAAACCGCATATAAAAATTGAAATATTATTTACGGTTATTCCGTTTGACATAAAAGAAACAATAATACCGATAAAAGCCATAATAGTTACTGTAATAAATAATTGTTTTGCACTTTTTGATAAATTAAAAAAATTAAACATTTTATACCTCTAAATAAAATTTATTTATATTATTTTACAATAACTTATATTTTTTAAAAGTTAACCGGTATTTTAATAATCTGTAACTTCTGTTTTTTTAATTAATTTTCCGTTTTTGGCATAGATTTTGCTTAAAAAATATTATTTTTATATTTTAATTTTTAGAAAAAGCAATATACAAAAACTTGACTTTTGTTTTGAATTATAATAAAATACCAAACAAAAGTCAACTAAACAAAGAATTAATTATGAACAAAATAAATCCGATTATTTATAAAAATTTAATAAAAAATAAAAATATGATTACAACATCTGATGTTTTGAAACTCGGTTTTTCAAAACAAACACTTGTTAATTATGTTAAAAACGGTTTATTGGAAAGAGTTAGGCAAGGACTTTATATTTTGCCTAATACTGTTTATGATGATATGTATTCTTTAATGCTCCGTTCCGATAGTATAATTTTTTCTCACGAAACAGCTCTTTTTTTAAATAATTTATCACGAAGAACTCCTTTTATGCACACCATTACTTTACCAAGCAATAAAGCTTTACCGCATTCAATAAAAAATGAAAGTATTTGCTTTTATATTAAACCAGATTTACACAAAATAGGACTTATTGAAAAGAAAAACACTTTTGGTAATATTGTTAGGTGTTATGATGCCGAAAGAACAATTTGCGACTTTTTAAGAACAAGAAAACATTGTGATGAAGAAACCGTTATTTCCGCAATAAAAAATTATGCTGTTTATAAGAAAAAAAATTTAAATAATTTAGCTTTATATGCAGAACAATTTAAAATCAAATCAGACTTAAAAAAATATATGGATGTTTTATTATGAATTCAAAAGCAATGAGTCTTAAGGCAAAAATTAGAAATTATGCAAAAGATAAAAATATTGCAGCACAAGTTGTTCTTCAAAATTATATGTTTGAAAGATTTTTAGAAAGGCTTTCAAAATCAAAATATAGAGATAAATTTGTTATAAAAGGCGGAATGTTAATTGCTGCAATATTGGGGCTTGATACAAGAGCAACTATGGATTTGGATGCAACACTTAAAGGATTGCCTCTTACGGAAGAGAAAATTATTAAAGCCGTTAAAGAAATAGGAAACATAAAAATTGATGACGATGTTTTTTTTAAATTCCTTTCTATTGAGAATATTCGCAGAGATGATGAATATGGCGGTTTTTGTGTAAGTCTCAATGCAATTTATGATACTATAATAACACCGTTATCTATTGATGTTTCTACCGGAGATATTATAACACCTTTTGCCGTTCAATATGAGTTTCCTGCAATATTTAATAAGAATTTAAGCATAAAACTATGGGGTTACAATATAGAAACCGTTATGGCTGAAAAAATCGAGGCAATTTTGACATTGGGAATATTCAATACCAGACCAAGAGATTATTATGATATTTATATTATTGCCTCAACACAGAAATATAAAATTGATGTTTTTAAAAAAGCTCTTTTATCAACAGCAGAGCATAGAGGTACTAAAGAAAATATTGTTAATAAAAATATTATTATTAATACAATAAAAAACAATAATGATATAAAAAACATGTGGCAAAAATATCAAAACAAATTTTTTTATGCGAAACAAATTCAATTTGAAGATATTCTAAAGGCAATATCAAATTTATTGCAAAAAATCGATAATAATTAAATAGATAATTTTAATAATCTGTAACTTCTGTTTTTTTAATTAATTTTCCGCCTTTGTCGTAAGTTTTGCTTGAGCCGTTAGGTTTTGTTACTTTTGTGCTTTTTACATTTCCGTTTTTATCATATTTTTTTGTTGTTGTATTTCCGGAAGAATCTTTTACCTTTGAACTTTTTTTATGTCCTTTTTTATCGTAAGTGTTGCTTATGTTTCCGGTAGTTACCGTGTAACTACCGGATTTATGATGTTTAACGGAATTATTTGAATTTGTTTTTGCAAAACTTAAATTACTAAACAAAAGCAATGAAATAAATAGTAATATCAGTTGTTTCATAAATTATTTAATCATAAAAACCATTTTCTGCTTCTTCTACAAGTTTTTTTGCACTTTTATCTTGAGGTGATATTTCTTTTTTCGTTTTATCAAATGCTGATTTTGCTACTTTGTTATAATTGTCTTTTGTTATTGATACTCTTGTGTATGTTCTCCAATATATTTTACTGTCACTTCCTTGAATTTCCTGTATTTGCTCGGAATAAACATCTTCTATTGCTAAACCTTGAACTTTTAAATCTTTAACGGCAGATATAAATATGTTCTTTACATATTCACCTTTATTATCAGCACTTTTGCCGTATTGTTCAATAGCATTTGCTCCTCTTTGTCTTATTTCCAATTTTATTTCATTAGCGAATAAACTTTGTGCTTCTGAAATTGCTACTTTTTTAGCAACATCTACATCTTCGTATCCGTCAATACTTGCTACATAATAAAATTTGTCTTTTTCACTTTTATCATCTTTACCTATTTTTTCTGTCCATTTCGGTGCAGAACCATTAGGACCGCCCGGAATTCTGTCAACAACTATTTTTTGCAATTTCTGCACAGACGTACCACTTACAGTATTACCTGTGCTTGCACAGCCTACCAACCCTACGAACATACAACTTACTACTACTGCTAACATTTTGTTCATGTTTACTACCTCCTTTTTACTTTAATTTATTATAAACCAGTCCAATATTTAACATTACATTCTCCATCATCATTATTACCAACAGCAGCAACGGTTCCATCCATTTTTAACCCTATAGTATGCCAATAACCTGCAGATACAGCTATTATATCTTTCCAATTTTCAACATTACATTTTCCATCATCATTATTACCAACAGCAACAACGGTTCCATCTCTCTTTAAACCTACAGTATGTGTATAACCTGCTGATATTGCTATTATGTTTCTCCAGTTTTGAACTTGACATTGACCACTATTTTTGCCAGTAGCAACAACGGTTCCATCTCTTTTTAAACCTATTGTATAACAATTTCCAGCAGATATCGCTACTATATCTTTCCAATTTTTAACATTACATTCTCCATCATCATTATTACCAACAGCAACAACAGTTCCATCTTTTTTTAATCCTACTGATTTACATAGACTAGCAGATATTACAATATTTTCTAAAAATAATCTTTGCATTTTTCTTGTTTCACATTTTATATTAATTTTATATTTTATAAATTTCTCTATTTCCTCAAATTGATTTATATTTGTGATAATATTTATATTTTTTTCTAAGTTAGTTCCTAAATGTCTAACATCAAAAGAAATTAACTCTTTTGTTAAATTATCATTTACAGAAAAAAGAGGTTCTATTACAAATTGATTTTGTGTTTGGCACATTAATTTTGCTTTTTCTCTTCCTATATTTGAAAAATCATACTTTAATGAATAATCTTTGTTTTCATAATTTACATTTAATACAAAATACTTATTTTCTGCATTTATTTCTCCTATGGATATTAGTTCTGCTTTTGTTCTTTCTTTACTAAGAAATTTTTTTGTTTGGAAATCTTTTAATTTATCTATAAACGGTTTTGTTGTATTTATTGTTGCATTTAATGTTTCTATTTCTTCTTTCAATAAATTATCATCTTTTGTTTGTTCCAATTCTCTAACTTTTTTATCAATATTTTTTTCAAATATTTCTTTTTTACTTTCATACTTTTGTAATTTTACATTGTATTCATTTTGTGTTTCCCAAGAATCTTTTATCGGTTCTTGTTCTTGAAACTCTGTTGCTTTTAATATATTTATCTGTGTATCGTAACTTTTTATTAAATTTTCTTTGTTTGTTTCTGATAATTTTTCAAATTTATCAAACAGTTCATCAACTTCTTGTTTTACTTTTGTTGCTTCTTTTATAGCCCGTTCTATACTTGTTTTGTTTTGCGATTGTTTCCAATTCATCATATTTTCTTTTGCTTTGTTTTCCAATTCTTTTATTTTTAGTTGATTTTCAAGTTCCGCTTTTTTTATATTGTCTTTTTCTTGTGCTATTTTTTGTTGTATTTGCAATTGCTCTTGTTCTATTTGATTTTGTAAAGCATTTAATTCTTCTTGTCTTTTAATTTCTTTTTGTTTGTAATTTCGTTCGGCTTTTGCATATTCTTCTTTTGCTTGAATTGCCATCTTATTTAATTCTATTGCTCTTTGTTTTTGTAATTCTATTTGTTGTTGAACCTGTGCTGAAAGTTCCTGCTCGTATTGTTGTTTTGTTGCTCTTTTAAGTTTTTCTTCAAGTTCCAAATTTTTTTGCCTTAATTCTTCCGCTTCTCTTTTATATTCTTCATCCTGCATTATCTTCTTTAAATAAATTTTTACTCTTTCCGTGCTTAATTTTATTCTTAATTTTACTTTTACGCATTGTCTTTTATTTCTTACGAACGGTTCCTGCTCTAATATTTCTACTTTGGAAATAGAACCTGCTACACTTGTAAATTCATCTTTTGTTATTTCACGATTCTGTATATTTAATTGACTCATTATAAAAATACCGGCTTCTTCCGTTGCTTGCCTTGTTAATTTTTGTTTTAAATAATCTATTACTTGATCTTGTGTTTGATTTGCCGGAACTATTGCTGCTCCCTGTTTTATGAAAGTTTTTATTTCAGCAAAACTTACCACACTGCATAACATTAACATAATTATAATCATAAAAATTTTTTTCATTTTTTTCTCCTTTGAAAAAATTACAAAGTAATTTTTTAGCTGATAATAGGAAAACTTCTCATTTTTCAATCAAGTTCAGACAATATTTTGGGAATTTGAAAGGATTGATTTTGTAGGATTTTTAGGCAAAATAAAAACGGCTGACTTGATTTGTGAACTTTGAAACACACAAAAACAAACAGCCGTAGTTCAATGCCCCAAAGGGCAAAGAACACTCGGAATAAGATATTGAAGTAGCTGGCTTCAACACCTTATTCCTTTACGGTCTGTTTTTGGTTTCAAAGTTCTTTTGCCTTAGCAAAAGTGTATCCTTTCGGATTCCAAAAACATTCAATATTAAGTTGTAAAAATTACCAAAGGTAATTTTGAGGTATAGATGTATGGAAGTATTGAGGTATGGAAATGACCACAGCAACAACTTTTACCAAACATCATAACCTGCTTTATAACTACAGTTGATAAATTAACGACAAGCTGCAAATTGCTTAACAACTTGGATTCCCGATAATAACTACAGAAGATTTGATGATTGGAAGATTTGAAAATTAGCAACTACAACTACAAACTTCCAAAAACAAAAAATACTAATTTCGGGACAATTTATTTTTTTAAATATTTAAGTTTCCAGTTTTGGTCGCATGCCGGAACTGAAAAATTAAAAGTTTGTTCTT
>Ga0247611_10000717_pt1 | contig 64878 bp, 67 predicted proteins | sample 177DNAGHGhighgp2_FD_192422 | JGI IMG/M metagenome (GOLD analysis project Ga0247611, IMG submission 192422) | Sheep rumen microbial communities from Palmerston North, Manawatu-Wanganui, New Zealand - 1770 DNA GHGhigh gp2 | ecosystem: Host-associated > Mammals > Digestive system > Stomach > Rumen...
ATTACTTACACTGTGAAGATAGTATTGTTTTCTGTCGTTTATTTTCTTATATACCTTAGCAAGTTTAATCCTTGCCTTATTTCTGTTGTTGCTTCCTTTCTGTTTTCTAGAAAGTTGCTTCTGAAGTTTCTTTATCTTCTTTGTCTCTGACTTCTTGAAATGAAAATTGTCGAAGACTTCTCCTTCTGATGTGATGACAAAATCCTTAACACCAAGGTCTATGCCTATCTTATTATCCGTTTCTTTAACTTGATGCATCAAATCTCCATCGACAAGAATTGAAAAGTAATATTCTCCACAAGGCAGACGCTTCAGCGTTGCCTGTCTGATACAATTCTTATGCTTCTCAAGATACTCAGCATATTTCTCGTTACATCTGAACCTAACGTTCTTGATGTTTGCAAGAGAAATACGATAGCCTGTATAGACGTTCCGCTTAGATATTGCTCCAAGTTCAAATCTACAACTCTGCTTATTATCATGCTTTGACTTGAATTTAGGAAAACCGGAACGTTGCTCGAAGAAATTCTTATATGCTGAGAGAACATCATGTACTGCTTGTTTTAAGACTTTTGTGTTCTGTTCTCTGAGCCATATGAAATTATCATCTTTGAGGAGTTCGTGATGAACGAATTGTCCGAGTGTAGAAAGGTTTTCTGATTTACCGTCATTCTTATATGATTCTATTTTTCTGTTAAGGCACTGATTATACACAACACGATAGCAACCAAGCAACTTATTGTACTGAATTGCCTGTTCCTTATTTGGGTATAGCCTTATCTTAACTGCTCTTAACATAATTTAAATCAGTTATCCTATTTATATATAAATATCTTTTACATTTTATTTATTTCAATTATTTCACTAAAAATGTTAAGTTTTGTTTAAATATTTATTTAACTGTTAAGAACACATGTTTCTAATACATGCGAGGCTACCGTTACTCCATATCCGCATTTAGGGAACATTTATTTTTGACCGCCGTGTTTATCCACTCCACCAACCTTTTTACGGGTGCAGGATTCGAACCTGCGAATGCTTTACGCATAGCGGTTTTTTAAAATACCTTGAATAAGCAGAGATTTGCTGTTTGCTCCCTTGTTTCTTTTGCAAATATACAAGAATTTTATTAAAAAACAAAATTATTCGTTAATAAAATCAGAAAATTCACCAAAATTAACATTTATTGGCTCAAAATTATCATTTATTATACTTTCCGAATAATAATCTGAAAATAATTTCTGCAAATCATAATCTACGACAATATTAAAATCTTCATTTTCAATATTATCATAGGCGTTTATTGACAGTATTTTAAGCTTTTTAACGCCGTCAAACTGTTCTTCATCGTCCGAATAAAGATTATTCTCTTCTTCCAATGAATAAGTTACCACATATGAATAATCGTCAATTTCAAATTCAATATCATTTTCTCCCTCAATAAATGTCAAATCGAGGTCGTATATTTTATTAAATAATGTTGTTTTTGGAGAATCTACCATGATTTTATATGCTTTTTATCTGATTTCTCTTTTAATTATTCTGTTATTTTTCTTTTCCGGAGTGGACTCTTGAACAGAACTTGAAGAAGTCTGAATTACTTTGCTGCCACCACCATTTTGTTTGTTTTTACAACCACATGCCATAATATATATACTTTTTTTTTTAGTTTTTTATTCTTATTAAAACTCTGATTCATCTTCCGGATAAAATTCTAATTCATCTTCGGGAATACATACAATTTCCTTGATAGCATCACGAATTCTGCCGTCATCATATAATTCTAAACTATTATAATTATCATCAAAGATAACTATTTTATTTATTACTACATTGCACTCGCCTTCAAATTCATCCGGGTCATCTGGTAAATCTCTATCGTTGCTTCTCCATCCATGCCTTAACATCCTATTATCGCTAAAATCACAAGATATTATTGCAATGTTTTTGCCATTTTCGTCATAGTCATCACTCAATGGAACTATTACATTATCAGGATTATTTTCAATTTCTTCCTTGCTAATGTATTGAAGGCCATCTGCAATTAAATCCAAATACATGGAATCATTTGACGGAGTATTAAATCCTTCAGATAAAACCTTTTGCACACTTTCTTTAATTATATTGTGCAAATCGCTTTCAGTTAATCTTATTATTTGCTTGCCCATATTGATAAAATTCACATTTTTAAATATAAATATAACATTAATTTAAAAAATACTATTTATCAGCTTTGGCTAAAACCTTATCAGCGATTCCATAATTAACAGCCTCTTGGCCAATTAACCAAAAATTTCTATCACAATCTTTTTCAATCTCCTCATAAGATTTACCGGTATTATTGGATAAAATCGTATATAAGTCTCTTTTACATCTGAGCGTTTGCTCCAATTCAATTTCAAGGTCTTTGCTAACACCGCCCATATGACTGCTCACTTGATGAATCATAACCCTGCTGTGAGGCAAAACAGTTCTTTTACCCTTTTCGCCACAGCTTAATAAAACAGCACCCATAGACGCAGCCATTCCAACACACGTTGTCGAAACACTACAAGGAATGAAATTAATCGTGTCTATTACGCCCAATCCATCAACAACAGAGCCACCAGGACTGTTAATATAAATATTTATATCCCTGTTGTCAGTAGAAGAAAGATACAACAACTGAGCTATAACAGTGTTACAAGATGTGTCATCAACAACGCCGGAAAAATAAATTATGCGGTCAAAAAGTAGCCTGCTAAATACATCCATCTGCGTAACGTTCATTTTTCTTTCTTCCAGAATAAACGGCATAATACTATTTTCATATGACTTAACTTTATCGTCAATAACAGATGGAGAAATATTTGCTTTATCTATTGCAAATTTTCTAAAATCTTTAACTATATTTTCCATGTTTTATTAATCTTTTTTCTTTTCTAAAGTTTCGTTAATTATTTTTTCAGCAATATTATAATATTTTTCGACCTTTTCAATTCCAATAAAATTTCTATTGTTTAAAATTGACATTTTACCGGTCGTTCCGCTCCCCATAAATGGGTCAAAAACCACATCGTCCTCATTTGACCACGATAAAATTTGGTCTTCTGCCAATTTATCTGGAAAAACGGCAGGATGTCCAGTTCTTGAACCTCCAACGGTGTAGGTAAAAATATTTGGATGGTATTTTGTATCTTTTGTCACCATTAATGTGGTTTCATCTGGAGACCTCATGGCTTGTTTATTGTCCAACACACCCCTTCTCTCAGAGCCATACTTTTCCACCTTGCCAGCGTGCTTGCATGGAATTTTAATGGGGTTAAATGTCTTTGGCTTGCCCTTTGAAAAACAGAACATATACTCAAAAGTCTGCTCATATCTATTATGAGTCAATGGAATATAATTCGCTTTTTGATATATCATCGTATCGTGCAAATTGAAGCCAATTTCCATAAAATACAAAGCTTGCCTGAACGAGGTACCGGTTTCTGAGCCTTTAATTGTCGCATCGTTGACAACCCATATTACAACGCCGCCATTTGCAGTTATATTATAAAGGAGATTCGCAACATTTCTGAAAATGTCGAAATTCCATTGTAAATCTCCCTCATAACCTCTTAAATTATCATATGGCGGACTGCACACGGTTAAATCAACAGTGATTCCCTTTTTAATTAAATCCTCCATAACTGGAATGCAATCCCCCAAGTATAAATCAACTTTTGCCATTGGCCTTATCATCAATTTTTATACCAGTATCTTGCTCATATTCAGCGTTAATTGCCGATATTGATTTGCTTAGTGTTGAATCAAACGCCAACGAAGCTTCATCCAATGTTGCTGCACATCTATATGCCGTTGCTGCTGTTGATATGACATTATAGTTATTATAAAACTTATTCTTGCTTGTAAAACCCCTATACTTAAAATCCATATCATTTGCATCTTTGGCATCTGATAAGTCATTTCCAAGATAAATAAACTTCCACCCATATGTGTTTTCCTGGGTTTTAATCATCTCCTTAATCTTTTTAAGCTTATATTCCTTGGAAAAATTTTCTTCGCCATCTGTAATGACCACAAAAATCTTTTCGCCACCTCGCTTATCTTCCGGTTGCCGATTATACCAAGCTCCAATCTTATCGATTGCCGTACCAATTCCATCGTACAAAGCAGTCAATGACTGAGGCTCGTATACTAATTCTTTGACCTCATCCAACTCCTTGCCAATAAAGCGCTCCTTAACCGTGTCATTAAAAGTGAATAATGATACAATACATTTTCCATCCTTTACTGCCTTTTGCTCATCAATGGTTTTCTGGAAGCCCCCCAACACATCAGCAGAATTAGCATACATACTTCCGGATTCGTCGATGCAAAATATTAAATGTATAAGTTTTTCTTCTTTCATTTTATTATTTCATTTAAAAAATTATTTTTATTTTCAGCTTCTACAACATCACATATGTCATTTTTATCAACAAATGTATTTTTGTTATTGTAAAATAATTTATAATTATTATATTTTTGTGGAACAATATAAAGCAGCAAAACGCCATTATCTTTACAGAGTCTATTTTTTAAAGCATCCATTTCTTCTCTATGCTTTAAACCTTCCTCACCTCCTAGGTGTTTAAACGGTATAAAATGCTGCTCCCCTTGGTATTCTATACCAATTTTATATTCTGGCAAATAAATATCTATGCTTTGCCTGCCTAGCCAGTCAAATCTAGCATTCCTAAGCGCTTTTCCGTATTTAGCTAAAAAATATTGGTATAACGCCTCCTCAATTTGCCCACCGTTCCTGTTGCATATATAACAACCCCTTCCATTTAAATGGTCGAACGGCTTTTGCCAAAACTCCCCATGCTCTGGGCATATTATACATATCTTTATAGTCGCATCAACATACTGAGCCTTTGAATAATCATATTTGTCCCCATGAACTTTTTTAGCCCTTTCAATAAACATGTCGGTTGTTAGTCTTTCTTTTTCCGCTCTTTTTAGTACGCCGCAGTTAAAACAGCCTTGCCCTCTCATATGTCTGTCTGGAGTTTGCCAAAATTCGCCATGCTCTGGACATATTATACACACCTTTGTTCTATTATTAACATAATTAACTTTTGAATAATCATATTTGTCGCCATGAACTTCACGCGCTTTTTTTATAAACCCCTCCGTTGTGATTTGTTTGTTTTTACAACAATTTGGGCAACCTTGGCCATTTAAGTGGCAATTTGGAGTTTGCCAAAATTCTCCATGTTCTGGGCACACTATGCATACTTTCGTATGATTGTTGATGTATTCTACATTTGAATAATCATATTTATTATTATGTAATACTTTAGCTTGTTCGATAAATGCTTCAGCTGTTTTTTTTCGCTTTTTGCTGGCAGTTTTAATGCCACAAATAGGACATCCGTTGCCTAATAAATGTGAGCCAGGAGATTGCCAAAATTCTCCATGTTCTGGGCACACTATGCATACTTTCGTATGATTGTTGATGTATTCTACATTTGAATAATCATATTTATTTTCATGCACCTTATTGGCTTTGACTATAAATTCTTCAGTAGTAAGTTTTTTAGTGCCACCACATTTTGAACAACCATATCCTTTAGTATGGTTGGCTGGCATTTGCCAAAATTCGCCATGTTCTGGACATGTTATACATACTTTTGTTTTGTTATTTATGTAATGCACCTTTGAGTAATCATACTTATCTCCATGGACCTTTCTTGCTTTTTTAATAAATTCATCCCTTTTATCTATCACATTAAATTAAATTTCATAATTTTATTTTCTCTTTTTGTTTTCCTTTTCGGCTTCTTTTCTTGCCTTTTCTTCTTCGGCAATTTCATCAATTATAATTTGCGAAGCTTCAATAATATCAATATAATTCGGATATTTCCTTCTCATTCTTATCAGCTCGCCATACTGACTGTTGTCAATCAAAATCCTCTCCTTGTCGGTATCATAAGCTACATTACTCAATACTCCTTCCATAAGTATATTCTTATATTCGTCCGAAAGTCTATCAAAAACTTCCTCGTAAACGAATAACGTGACCACATCACTATCACGTATCAACCATTCAGTGGTTGCATTTGCTCTTGCGATTTTGAGTGGTTGTTTTGATTTTGTGACTGACATTACTTTTAGGTTTACTCCTATTTGTTGCAGCCCTGTTTCATTAAACTTGTCATGTGCAAGTTTTAAAATGTCTTCGTTGGTTTTAAAAATTTTGCTCATATTATTATATTTCTATTTATTTATTTAAATAATAATCAAATATTTTATATACTTTTTACAAATATACAAAAAAATATTTTAAAAAAGAAGAAAAATGTTAAAATATGAAAAAAAATTCTCGTAGGCCCAAGAAAAACATATACCATATTATATTAACGAGTAATGGTAAGCGTATTAAGACACTTTACAACTGTGCGTCTGAAAAGCTTGTTAATAGCAAGTTTAACAAATTAATTGAGGAAAATAAGAATGTTAAATTTCCGGTGAGGTATATAAATGTTGGAAAGTTGGTGAAGGCTCATTATGAATTATTTATCATAAAGAGGAATGATGATGATAAAGAGGTTATTAAATTAAAGGACAATGATGGCAAGATAAAGGGGTTTAAGACGGATGATGAAGATTGGGTAATATATGACCGTAGTGATTATGAGAAGGAAGAGACCTTTTGGGTATATGGTTTTCATCCAATTTTTCAGAGGAAGGATTTTTCTTGGATATATGATAATTTAATTTCAAAGAATGTTTCAAAGGAGAGCGCCAAGCAGGTTTTGGTTTATCAGAATAAGCTATTAATATCCACCGCATATGATTTGCAAATTGTTTTTTGCAAGAACATATCGGACTGTGTAAGGTTATATAATGAATTGGAGCGGGAGCGTGATAATAATAAATTAAAGTATGTATTTTTCAATGGCGATGTATATAACAGCTATGTAAAGGGTAATTGGTTAAAGAAGATGAAGGAATTAACGGGATGGGATTCACATAAGTTGGCAAGAAAAAGCCTAAGGCCATGAAAAATGGAAGGTAGTTTATTTGCTATCTTCCATTTTTTCTTCTGCGGCGAATATAATATTAAGGTTTTCAAACTTTACTATTACATCATTATCTGATGGAATAAATTCTTTTCCTTCCGGTTTATTTCTATAATAAAGGTCTTCATCTATTTTTTTCAAAATATTTTTATCCACCTTTATCACCAAATTATTTTCATCATTTATTCCATTTTCATGCAAGAACTTTGAAATATATTCTCCAAGTTCATATATTTTCATGCTATTTAGTTCAACGTTCATAATTTTAGATTAATATTTTCGATTAAGATGTCAAATTCTCTTTTCCATCTTTCATTTGTTACGTTTGGGTATGACCTGACTACATTATTTTCCATGCTTAATCAACGGTAAAAGTAATTACCCAATTTGATGTATCATCAACAATATCGTTAATAAAGTCTGTAACGGTTCTCCATGTTGCGCCGGCTTCCTTCATTGCATCAAGATATTTAACAACTGATTTCATATCATCGTCAACGAAATCCCCGCATCCATTTTTGCCCTCATGGATATAAACATAATATTGGTGTTTTCCATTATTAACGATGCAATATGCCGTCATTTTCTTTCCGGTCATATCACTTACGGTATTAAGAACCTTAAATGCTTTTTCCAATTCATTATCATTTAATGTTGTTGCTTTTTCTCCATTGAAATAGATAATTTCGTTGAAATTAACAGCATCATCATATCTTCTATATTCGGAAGAATTCATAACGTTATGTAGCTTGCCGTCAAAGCTATAAACGCCTCTTAATGCCGTGTCAATTGAAAACATATCATTTACGCTTGCAGTGCTTCTTAGCAATTCTTTAACGCCATCTGCATCATATAATGATGGCGACATGAAATTTCTAACATCCTTTAAAAATCTTTTTCCATAAAAGGCAAAACTTTCAGCAATGTACTTAACCTTGTTAAATAGTGTTTTTTTCATCTTTGCAAAATAATTTTTTAATTTTATTCTTATAGTATGTTTTTTTATATTTAATTTTTTCTTTAAATGATAACTTAACTTTTTTCTTTCCGCTTAAAACATCTTTCATATCTTGGCCAACAGAACCCTTTAATAATGCTTCCCATCGCTTTTTCTCTGATTCTACCGCCCTCTCTGTCATAAGTATTTCATTATTAAGTAATTTCGTTTCTCTAATTAATTCACGATTTGATTCCATATTATGTTAGATAAATTGCCTTAATTATCTTATTTTCATTGGCTTTATTCATTTCTCCAAAATTCTGTAAAGCATTTCTAACCGCCTTGTAGAATTGTTTGCCAACATGTATATCATTTCCTTCATTTATTATTAATTTTCTTCGCCATTATTGGAACGCTCCAATGCTTCTTGCAACGTATGTATAAGCCAATTAATGCCACTACCTATGGCCCCATCAAAAAATATTATAAATGGAAACATTGTTTTATCATTTATTAAAAAATTCATTGGCGTTATTGGAAATAAGCTAAAAAATATCAAATTCACAGAGCTTATAAACATTGCTACCCACCAAGGAGTGCATATCATGCACCTACTGGCTTCTGCCAATATTGGATGTGCTTCGTCCAAATATGTGTGCATTTTTTTAAAAATATGAAATGGCCCATTGGCAAATACAATGGTATTGCTTATTCCATATACAATTAAACAAAATGTGAAAATTATAATGAATTGCATGTTTTATTCTTCCTTTTTATCTTCAATTATTATTTCATCAGCGGTAACTTCAGTTTTCTTTTTTCTTGTGTATTTTCTTTTTGGTTTTTCTTTTTTCTCCTCTTCAATTGAAATCTTAAGTCTGCTTAAATCTTCATATGTATTCTTTTTAAAGATTTCTTTAAGTTCATTTATTTTTTCAGTTAATAGTCTTACCTTAAGTTCAGCATCTTTATTTGCTTCGATTGTTTCTTTAATCAATGAAAAAATATCATCCAAAGATACTTTATTCATGTCGCCATAATAGAAATATTCGCCTTCTATTCTTTCACTTCTTGCCGGCTTTATATTACCATCTTCAGAGGGATAAATCTGCCATCTGGGAGGGAAATTAACTTTAACAATTAAAGCTTCATTATAATATTCTATCCCCCTAAAATAATCTCCCAATTTCATTATTTCATCCTGTAACATTTTTTTAAGTATTTTATAAAATATAAAAAAAATGTCCAACAAATAAAGGTTTTGCTGAACATTTTTTTAAAATTATTTTTTAATTATTTTTTTAACAAATCAAATGTTAATGATGCACCTACCACTGTACCAAATGTTTTGTTTGTTAAATCATATCCATATGTTATTGATGGTCCTAAAGAAAATCTCTTCCAAAAATTCCTTTTTCCTTTCTTAACCACCGTTACATCTGTAATATCAGCATTATGCCATGAATCTCCTATGGTTATATGATTCATTCCATTTTCATACTCTTTATTTATAATGGTAAATTTCGTAGAAGTTCTAATGTCTAATGAATACCAATTAGGCTCTTCCGTTGAATTCAATTTTAACTTATACAATAACGTATCATTTGGATTTACATTTGTATATTCAAATGTTTTAGCATTCTTTATACTATCGGCATATATAGTATCTCTCACTATCTCTTTTTTGATGATTACTTTACCAGTATGATATTCTTGATTGGCAGTAAATTGCACCAAAAAATCTATCCTATCTTTGCTTTTCTTTAAAGAATCATATAGTTCTTTATTTGTTTTTTTCAAATCACTTATTTCACCTTCATAATATATCTTATGGTAAGTATTTAAACTATCCAAATACTCTATTTCTTCCATTTTTTCATGGGTCAAACCTATTTTATAATGAGTAAACCCCAATAAAAATATTATTACAAAAAATGAAATAATAAGAAAAACATGACACTTTTTATTACTACTATCCAAGCCCATAATTTATTAATTTTCTTTGAGTTGAACATCCAAGTCAAGCAAAGGCGTTATAACCTTGCCATATTGTTCAAGTTTAGTTTTTATAACGTCTTTAGACACTACTGGCTCAGAGTGGAATGACACGCATAAAAACCCTAATGGCAAACCTCTCGATGTCAAATATATCATGCCTAAATACAAGCCTCCAATTCTCTCTATGTGCTTTGCGAACCCATTATCTATTTGGGCTATATCAGATATGCTACCATATACATACCCATGTTCAGCTAAGTAATGAGGATATTTGTATAATGTAAGAGGTATGTCCTGAAATTGCATTGCACACCTTTCAACATTTTTCTCTTCATTAACTTCCTCATATGACATATCAGCATATCTAAACGGTAAACCACTTGCGTTTATTTTACCATTATGTAACTCAAATATAAAAACCCTGTCAGCATTTATTGTATAGCATAACGACTCTAATTTCTTCTGAATTTGTGGAGTTACTTTATCAGTCCTAATTCTTAAATTGGTTTCCTCATTCTCCGTATTGTTGGATTCCATATTCTGAGCCAAAGCATACATGAATTGCTCATTGTTTATTGCATTATAAGCAAATTTGAAACTTAAAAATAACAATAAAAACGATAAAATAACAACCCAAAATTTTATTATGGATTTTATTTTAGTCCCCGTGACAAACCTAAAAAAATCTTTAAACGGAGACATGTATTTACTGACTCCTGGACCTTTTTCACTAGTTTCCTTAGAAGGAGCAGAAACATTAACATTAATTATGCTCTGCCCTTTCTTATCTTTATCAATCTTTCTCATAATGTCTTCAAATAATTAAAAAAGGTTATTATTTCATCAACTTTCTAGCCTTATTTAATATATCCGAAAACTCTTTATTTTCATTTATTCTTGATTGAGAATTTGTTGTCGTAAAATAATCTTTACTCTTATAACCATAAAGAGACTTAATCCTTTCCATCTCTTCATTAACCATAGCCTTATTTAATTTCTTTGTCACATTGGGCTTCTTATCCGTCCACTCTACCAAATATTCATTGCCGACAGAATCCTTCATGATAAAACTCTTACCCTCTACCTTAAATTCATCAGGTACCTTTGATAGCATATGGCCCTCAGAAATAAACTGAGTGCGCTTAAATTGTATCTTACTTATCTTCTTTGACTCAAACATAGTATCACTGTTTTTTTCTGTTTCATCCTTATATTTGCTGCTAACCAAGCCATCAGTCATGCTCCTGTCTTTCTCCTTCTTGGCATCCTTGGCGTGTTTTTCAATCTCCTTGCTTAAATTGTCAGAATCATAATAAGCGTTGCCAAATTCATCATTCTTGTGCAATTTTTCATCCTCGGCTGATACATAGCCCTTAATCTGTGATTTAACCTTGTCCTTGAAAGGCTTTGAAATCGAATCATAATCAAGGTCTGACATGCCCCTGTTATTGGCAGGAGTAACAGCGCCAAGAGACTTCTTTTCTTGAGTTAACCCACCATCATAATCTCCAGTCTCCTTCTGAATGTCTTTATATGCTTGAGTGTTTATTTTTTTATTATCGGATGGAACATTCTTGCCAAACACCGGCTCAAATTCATTCTTCGCATCCTTAGCCTCAAGTACACTTTTCTTGGACACTGATTTAGCCTTTTCAATATTCTCTCTGATTCTTTCCTTTAAATCACCAACTTTGTACTTTTTATATTCCATATTTATTTATATTTTTAAAAAAATTAATATATATCCTACATACATAAATAGTCCTGAGATTGAGTTAAATATAAACCACGCAACATCTGCTCAAACATTAATTGCGTCCTCTTACCTCTATCAGTCTCTTCCCTTAATTTATCATCTATCTCCTTCACAGCACTTACAACCTTTGCATTGTCAAAAATGCCATGCTCATCATAGTAATCTACCATCATCCATATTACCTTTTAGGAATTGATATTGAACCACCTTTGCCATCCTTGCGCTTCATGGCAGGTCCCATATCGACATTACTTGATTGCTTTGTTACATCACCTTCAGCGCTCTTATCCTTCGGCTGATATATCTTCCTCCTCTGAACATTGCCAAAAGGAACATCAATGTGATTCTTTTGCTGGCCACTTGGGTCTGATAAACTGCCGGCAGGAGAATTAACACTAAAACTAGAAGTGCCTCCCAAATCTTCCAATATCCTATTAACGGATTCCTTTATTATATTATGCAAATCATTTTCCGTTATCTTAATTACTTTTCCCATATAAATTTAGACATTTTTTTATATAAATATCTACAAACATCAAAAATGCAGCCATATGACTGCATTTTAAATATTTATGATGAGAAAATTTTAACCTCTCCACTTTTTATATAAAGCATAAGCATTTTTTAATTGCTTATCGGTGAGAGTAAAACTAATGTGTTCTTAGCTGCCTCATATTCCGCATGACTATTAAATAAACTAATATAATTTTCCATAAAAAATATTAATTACAAATATTAATTTTTTATTCAAAGCTAACAGTAGCTATGCCTGAAATATCAGATACGTTATTATCATGGTTAATTCCATATCCGTACATTACTTGGCTATGTTCTCCATAGTTTACGCTATTCACAGCTTCTCCGTTATACTTACAGTTTTTGAAGTTAAACTTCCAAGTTGCCAACTTGCTTGTATCTCCGTTTAATGCAGCGTCGGTTGCTGAAGGCTGATATATTATAAGTCCTGCCCATGCCCAATCGCTTACTGGAGCGTTTTCATATGTCCATTCAACGTTTTCAAAGTTAACGGTTACTCCGGTAGCATTTGTATAGTTGGACAATCTCAGCACATTTGATTTATCAGCATCAAGGTTGAAATATGAATCCTTAATGGTTACAACGGCATCATCATTAAAAGTATAGATATTAACTATATTATGATTTAGCTCTGTATTATCAACGGTTAAGTTGGAAACTTCATAATTGCTTGTGAAATATTCTGAAGCTGCCGTGCTTTGAGAGGACTCAAATATATTATATGCCGTTGAGCCACTTTCTATTTCAACATTTTTCAGTACAACATTTTCTGAAGATATAAGTATTCTGCCGTTTGAAGCGCCTTTATCGCCATTGACCGTCATACCGTCTATTGTAAGCTTATCGCTTGCAATTGCTTTTATATCGCCATTATTGGCATTTCCACCAACGATTGTGATGGTATTATATTTGGTATTTGATGTTAATGCCTGTATTGCTTCAGTGCTTGTCAGAACCAAGTTTGAATTTGCTGCGGCATTTTCAACGGCGCTTGCATCGTCAGCAACAACAACGCCATTTTGTTCCTCAAGGTTTTCAATTCTTGTTAGCAATTGTGACATTATACCGTTTACCTGTTCCTGAGTATAGAAATCAGTTGGAATCTCTGTTTTATCGGCTTTTAATGCCAACTCATCATTAACATCTGCTGTTTTTGCATATATTGTCAAATCAATGGCATCAACCTTATCATCGACGGCTTCAACCTCTGCTTTTGTTGCAAGGTTGGAAATGTCTTGATGTTCGGTTAAATAGTGTTTATCTTCCACCCATTGTTCTGTAGCATAGCCCGACAATGACTGATGCTCTGTCAGGTATTTTGCATCACTCTCTGCCTTGGTATAAACATTGCCTCTGAGAGTCTCTAAATCGCTTGTTGAAGCCTTTGAATCTATCTCGCCTTGTAATTCTACATCCTTTGCTTTTAATGCCACTATATCGCTTTTATTTGCGCCAATATCGGCAATCATTGCTGCTGTGGCTGCGCTATCACTTGCAATATAATCTGCGATTTCTTTTAAGGTGTCATATGCTTCTGGAGCATCATCCAAAATCTTGTTTATTTCTGTTGCTACAACATCTTCTGTTTCTGCCTTTGTATAGACATCGCTTTTATTTGCTTTTGTTTCAACGAGGTCACTGATGGCGTTCTTAATTTCTTCTTCCACTGCTTCTGCTCTGCTAACCTCAGAATCTATTGCACCGCTAAGTGCTCCTTCTTTGGCTGTTGCTCTTGTTGTTTCGCTGTCAATGAGCGTATTTAGAGAAGTTTCAGCGCTGGCTGCACGTGAAATTTCGGAAGTTAAATCACTTCTTAATGTATTTTCTGCTGTGGTTGCCCTATTTGTTTCAGCTGTTATTTTTGTTTCCAAGAGTATATCAGCATTTTCTCTATCGCGTTTTTCATCGGCGATGGCAGTTTGACGGCTTGTAATTTCGTCTGTCAATTTGCCATTAATATCATTGAATTTATATGTGACAGTTTCAGTTGAACCGGTAGCAAAACCGTTGCCAATTGTATCGTTGATGCGTTTTTCTTCTGCTTTTGCTCTTGTTTCCTCGTCATCGACATCTTGTGTTCTATTGGTGATTTCGGCTGCAATTTGTTCTGCCAAAGCTGTTTCTGCTGAAATTGCTCTGCTTTCCTCATTATCAACGTCTTGTATCCTATTGGCTGTTTCATCTGACAATTGATTTGCCAAAGCTGTTTCTGCCGAAATTGCTCTTGCTTCCTCATCATCAACATCTTGTTCTCTGTTGGAGATTTCCAATGTTAATAGCTGGTTTAAAGTATTTTCAGCATTGGTGGCTCTTGTTTCTTCTTCATTGACGGCAGCTATTCTATCGTTAACTTCCTGCTGTTCGGCTAGCATGGCTCTATTTTTCTCAACGTCTATTGCGTCATTTACGCCATTTATTTTTAAGCCACCTTCAGAAACTGTTAAAAATCCTTCTCCACTTTTATCAATTAGAATAGAGAACTTATTGTCATCCAATTTTAGGCCATCGCCTGCATCTTGAGAGCTTATCAGGTCATTTAAATCAATTGTTACAACGTCATCGTTATCGAATACAATAATTAATTGTTGTGTTTCAGCATCATATCTTGCTTCTTTAATTAATGTTGACGCAACTATTTCTGTCATTGGAAGTTGTGCGACAATATCGCCATTGGAGTTTTTAAACAATACTGTTTCGAGTTGTTTATCATATTCAACGCTAGTAAATGATTCCCTTGCTTGTTTTTCGTCTATTTCTCTATTTGTTGCAATTTCATCATCTATGGCGTTTCTGATGCTGTTATAATTATTTTCATCATAGAAGCCATAAGGCTCGCACATTCTATATTTTCCCATTATTTATATGTTTTTTTTAAAAAAATGTTATTTAATATGTTTCGTGAGTAAGTGCGCCAAGCAAGTTATTTATGCATACATATTCTCCTTCTACCCACATATATACGCTTCCGTCTTGTCTTACTTCAAGTGCATTTTTTCTGACTGAATCGCTTGTGCCTATACCAATGCTAAATATGGTACAGCCGCTAGGTATATCCATTCCCGATATTTGGTCAACCTCTTTATTGGAGATATTATACCTACCAATTGCAATTTCGTCTTCATTTCTTATTTGTGCACCTTTGGCTTTATGTATTGTTTCGCCTTTATATTGATGAAATTCTTTGTGCAAAACGTCCAAAATACCATTACCGGTATCATCATAATTACTAATATCTGTACCGGATACGCCTTTCAAACTTGAAATAGCATTAATCTTGGTGGTATTTTCGCTAATTGCTGTTTGCAGTTGTGTATGGCCGCTATCGCAATATAATTTCAATTCAGCCTCAAGGTAGCTATTCTTTAGGTCAGAGTATTCATTTGCCAATGTCGTTGCACTATTTACTGCTGCAATACGAGTTTCTATATCTTTAGAATCGACATATTCTTTCTTTGCATAAACGCTCTTTATTGATGAGATTTCAGAATTGATGGAATCATCTTCTCTCATTCTTTCTGTTCTTTCTTGCGCAATTGCATTTGTATTGGCAGCTATCTCACCTGAAACGGAAGAAATCTTTGTTAATAATTCATTTCTTAATGAAGTATCGGCATTTGTTCTATCAGTTATTTCTTGATTTAACAAGCCTTCTATTCTTTCATCTTCGCTATGTCTATTTCTTTCTTCCGCATCAATTCTATTGCCCAAGTTTGTTTCTGCAACTATGGCACGTTCTCTTTCTTCAGTAATCTTCGTGTCTATGCTTGCAGAAATAGCCGAATCACCTGCTATTCTTTCACTTGCTTCGGTTTCTATTTTGGTATTTAATGCCGTATCTGCCGATATTCTGCTTAATATTTCTTGCTCTAAACTATGGCCAATTTCAGCATCGGTTCTTTCTCTTGCGGATATTTCATCAGAAATTGCTGACCATAGCTGAGTATCAACAGCTTCAAGTTCTTGTCTATTTTGCGTTATTGCGCTCCATTGCTGTGTGTCAACATTGATAAGTTCTGCTATGACTTCAGAAATACCTGACAATTTAACGCCGTTTGGTGATACGGTTAAATATTCATCACTTGTTGGGTCAATTTTAACAGAAACCTTGCTATCATTTACTTCCAAGCCATCTGCGAATTCTGTTTCTATGATAATTTCAGAAATATCAATATAAACGATATTTTCTTCTCCGGATGTGTTTATATAAACAATTTTAAGGAAATCGCCATGGTGTCCTTGGTCATCTTCATGGACAAATTCAATTGTTTCTATTGAACTATTCTCATAGATATTTATTTGCTCGCCCAATTGCTCTCCAAGCTTATTTGTTAATATATAAGCTTCTTTAACATTTTCGGGTAATCCGGAAGTGATTTTTTCAATAGATGTTTCATTATTCTCTACAATTCCCGATAATTCATTTAGATTTTCAGTTAGTAACTCTGTATCACCTGATAACGTATCAATTTTATCGTTGATGCTTTCTATTTCAGAATCATGTTCATCCAATCTATTTTTATTTTCTTCAACGGTATCTTTTACCGTATCCAAATCACCGGATATTGTATTAACAGAAACTTCCAATTCTCCAACCTCATTTTCCAAATCATTAAATTCGTCCAAATCAGCCTTAGAATCAATTCTTTCATCAATACTTGGGTCTTCCTCTTCAGTGCCAAGTACCCTAAACACTTTTTCTACATTGTCCTCTATTGAATCAACTTTTTCAATTAAAGAACTAATATCACCAGTTAAACCACTGATTTCATTGAATCTCTCATCAACATAAGAAATATCAGCCTTGCCACTAACAGCAGTTTCAACCTCTTCATCTGTGGCAATTTTATCACTTATGCTCAAACCCGCATCACTTAGCTGAAGTATGTTTTCACCTTCTGCTAACTTAATACTAATTGGCTTTCTGCCATTCTCGCCCTTCTCCCCAATTGCTATGCCTTGGCCGGCTTCATATAATTCTACAATGCTGTCAACATTTAATTCAATGGTGCTTGTTTCATCACCATATAATGATTTAACGTCAAACAATATTGAATTGCTCTCCTGGTCAAATCTGCAATTATAAATGTAGTCAGCATTTGGCATATCAACCGTGGCCAATTCTGCATTATCATGTGCAACATCAACCAATGTTAATACGCCACTGTTAGAATCAAATTGAAGGCCAACGCACGCATACAAAGCCCCATCCTTCTCAATGGTAATTATATTACCATCTTTGTCGGATATTTTGACCTTGTATGGAGAATCAAGGGTGGACTCCAACATGTTATTTTCACCATAGTTATAAAACTCTAGTGTGCTTGTATTAATTATATTTGACATATTATTGATAATATTTATATAAAATTTATGTTATACTTATAAATATTGGCAATTATATAATAATTGACCAGCCATTGTTTGAGCATCTTTATTTTTAATTTAAATGCGATATTTATGATAAATATTTTTTAAAAAACAAAAATGGCACTAACTATTTAAATAAACAAAATATTTAACTATATTTTATAAAAACAAACCAATAATCATGGAAAATATTTATAAAATAGAACCAAATTTTAAATCAAATGATTATATCATAAATCGTTCGGCGGGAGATATGGCCATAGTCAAGGGAATTTCAAAAAAAGGATATTATCAATTTGAAGCATATTATGATAATATGTTCAATAAATTGAAAGATTTAAAAACATATAAATACGAACTTCAAATCAATTATCAAAAATTTTGGGATTTTTGCAATGAAAATGAAAAAAATAAAATGGATAAAATACTAAAAGCAAAATGAAAAAACCAAGCGAAATAAAAGTTGTTAAAGCAAAAAAAGCACACTTCCTACTTCCAACATTTAAAGCAATAACATGGTTTGGCATAATACGATGCCAAAGCAAATCAGACGTTGAACTGATTAATAAAACAGATACAATTGATGGGAAATTAAAATGCCACGAAACCATACACGTAAGACAAGCGGAAAGCAAAAAAAATTCATGGCTCCGGTTTTATTTGGCATACTTATGGCAATGGATATGCAACTTGCCACTGATGACAATAAATATATATTTTCCATATAAATTCATACCTTTTGAATTGGAAGCATACGCAAATGAGGAAAATTATACATACCCAACAAATGGGCCATTAACACAATGGAAAAAATTTAAAAAATTAACCCTCAAAGAAAAAAGAAAATTTGCAAAACAACATAAAAAAGAATATCTGGCAAGATTTCCAAACTTTATAAGAAAAAATATAATACCATATATAGAAAACAAATGATTATATGTCGTATAGCAAAGAAGAAGTAATAAAATTGTGTAAAGAAATCCATGGCGATAAATATGATTATTCTATAACTGAAGGAGTTCAAAATAAACTTGGCAAAATAAAATATATTTGCCCGGTTCATGGAGTTAGAGAACAAATACTACATAATCACTTACAGGGAAAAGGATGCCTAGAGTGCGCCAACATAAAATATAAGCCGCACAATAAATTTACAAATGATAGCTTTCTTGAAAAAGCATCAAAAAAACATAATCTAAATGATTATGATTGGACAGATTTTGATGTAAATAAAAGAGATGAAAACGGAAAAGTTGAATTCTGTTGCAAAAAACATGGAAAATATTGGGATTGGCCAAGCAATTTTATACAAGGGCATGGATGCCATACATGCCATGGCAGAGAAAAAAATGACGAAGAAGTAAGAGAAGAATTGTCTAAACTTCATCCGGAGTTAGATTTTTCGCAAACAAAATATTCAGAGCGAGGCAAAAATCAAAAAATTAAAGTTATTTGTCCAAAACATGGCGTACAATATATAAGCTATTACAATCTAATAAATGGACAAGGATGCTATTATTGCGGCAGAGAAAAAACTGCCATTAAAAAAACAATAACAAACGAAGAATTTATAAAAAGAGCAAAAAATATATTTGGTGATGAATATACATATGAACATTTAGATACATATAATCGTGATGAAGACGGAAAAGTTACAATTACTTGCAAAAAACATGGGGATTTTAAAACACTTCCGACAAATTTCTTTAAAGGCGTTGGATGCCCAATATGTTCAGAAAGCAGTCTTGAAAGAGAAATGAGAACATTCTTGGAAGAAAATAATATCAATTATGAATATCAATGTTCAAAAAAACGTTTTAAATGGCTGGAAAAACAAAAATTAGACTTTTATTTGCCGGATTATAATGTTGCAATTGAATGCCAAGGAGGACAGCATTTTAAACCGGTCGATAAATTCGATGGAGAAAACGGATTTGCAAAAACAATATTATTGGATTTAACAAAAAAAGTAAAATGTAGAAAAAATAACTTACCACTATTTTATTACTCCAACGAAAAATATGATTTTCCATATGAAGTATACACAAATAAAGAACGCCTGTTAAACGAAATAAAAAAAGCAGCCACTTGAGCTGCTTTTTGTTTATTTCTTGCCACCTTTGCCGGTTAACAATTTATCACTGGATAAAAACACATCCTTAAAAAATGCATATATTTCACTTGATGGATGGTCAGCATATTTTTTCAAACCATCAATCGCAGTTTCCCTTATCTTTCCAACAATCGGCTCATGCTGTATTACCTCTTGAGCGTGCATTGCCTGCTCTTCGGCACTTTGTGCGGCATCTGGAGCTGTTTGCTGTTGAACGCCATCCGGAGACATCTGGGGCTGTTTCATTGACATGCCCTCATCACCATCCATTGGCTGTTCCATTTCCATTCCTGACTCTTCCGGAGCCCCTTCTTGGCCATCAAATATATAAGCCTCGGTAAGATATTTTGATGTGTGCTTTAAATCCTTTAAAATCTCACTTATAAAATTACTACGTTTATCCATAAAATATATATATTTTTAAATATAAATATCTCATTCATTAAAAATATTTTTTAATAAGATATTTTTATCAGTTACACAACCATAACCGTCAATGTTTGAATAATAAATTATTTTTATATTGTTCTCAGCCAATAACTTGCGCTTCCTCTCATCCCTCTCCTTTATCACCTTATATCCTTCATCACCGCCAAAATACTCAATCGGTCTAAAATGTTGCTCACCTTGACACTCTATGGCCACGTTATATTCGGGCAAATAAAAATCCAAATGCTGCTTTCCAAGCCAAATGAAATGCTTGCCCAACTCATACTTAATATTATTGTTAATTAATAATAACTCAACCTCCTTCTCCAATAAACTCTGACAACAAGCAGGACAACCATGCCCATGTATATGGTCAAACGCACGTTGCCAAAACTCTCCATGTTCGGGACATATTATGCAAACCTTCTTAAACGCCCCCTTATAAACAGCCTTGCCATAATCATACTTATTTCCATGAACCTTTATGGACTCGTTTATAAATTGCTCGGTGCTTTTCATCCTCCTTTCAGAACGGTCAATAATGCCGCACTTTCTGCAACCTTGGCCATTTATATGTTTTGCCGGAGTTTGCCAAAATTCTCCGTGTTCAGGGCATATTATGCAAACCTTTTCGTGCATTTTATTAAACACAACCTTGGAATAATCATATTTATCACCATGAACCTTCCTAAACCTTTCCAAAACCTCATCGGTCGATAAACCCCTTCCAGCACATTTTGGACAGCCCTGCTTTTGACGATATATATGATTTACAGGACGTGTCCAAAATTCGCCATGTTCAGGACAAATTACACAAACCTTGGTATCTGCATTTTTATACACAACCTTGGAATAATCATATTTATCTCCATGTACTTGTTTCGCCCTTTCAATGAATTTCTCTTCATCAAATCTAAAAGTATCACCCCTCTTAACATTTGCGCACTCAGGGCAACTATTACCCCTTAAATGAGCATATGGACATTGCCAAAATTCTCCATGTTCAGGACATATTATACATACCTTTGTCTTGCTGTTTATATACTCAACCTTTGAATAGTCATACTTATCTCCATGAACCTTTCTTGCCTTTTCAATAAACTCTTCCCTTTTTTCCGCTTTCATAAATTCTATCAATTAAAACATTTTTATCAGTTATACAACCATAGCCATCAATATTTGAATAATATAATATTTCAATTCCATTTTTTAAACATAAATCATTTTTATATTTATCTCTTTTCTTTGTTTCATCCAATAAACCATTTTTAAAATGTCCATCTTCAAAATGTTGAACTCCTTGACATTCGACGCCAATATTATAATCAGGCAAATAAAAATCCAAACTATAATATTTGTTCCAAGGCAACCTCCACTGATAAATAAAGACAATTTCATTCAACGACAATAATTCTTTAATATCCCTCTCCAATTTGCTTTCATTGCAAATGGGACAGCCACGCCCAGATAAATGATTATTTGGAGATTGAATAAAGTCACCATGAATTGGGCATGTTATAATTACGCCGGTTGAATTATTTTTATATTTAACCTTGGAATAATCATATTTATTTCCATGTACCTTCCTCGCCTTTTCAATAAATTCTTCAGTATTTGAAGCAAATATATTGCTCAACCGTTCACGCTTGCAATCAGGACAACCATTTCCATATAAATGATTCGTGGGCGTTTGATAAAATACGCCATGAACAGGACAAGTTATACCAATCTTAGTGCGAGAATTAATATAATTTGTATCATTATATTCATATTTACCGCCATGAACCAACACAGCCTCATTAACAAATTCATCAAACGTTTTCCTAATTCCTCTCATCATGTCACACCAATTATTAATAATTCTTTTACAAAATATAAATATTATAATAAAAAAATTAATAAAAAAATATTTATATTAAAATAATAATATATTTAAACTAGTTTAAAAAATTATGAGTGATTTGCTATTAAAGATGCCATTGAACTATGAGCCCCTACGTAAAAATAGATGGCTCTTTAGATTCCCCGCTGATTTGGGAATTCAAGAATGGTGGTTATCAAGTGCATCTCGTCCAAATATTACACAAGACGAAACAGAAATTCCTTTCTTAAATACTTCCACATATGTTGTTGGAAGATACAAATGGGAAACCATACAGGTTACACTCCGTGACCCAATTGGCCCTTCAGCTTCTCAAGCTGTAATGGAATGGGTTAGATTGCACTCAGAGTCAGTTACCGGTAGGCAAGGATATGCAGCAGGTTATAAACGTGACGTGGAATTGGAAATGCTTGACCCAACTGGCGTTGTGGTTTCAAAGTGGATTCTTAAAAACTGTATGTTAACAACCGTAAACTTCGGAGATTTGGACTACAGTTCATCAGACCTCGCAACCATACAACTTACTATACGATTTGACTATGCAATATTGTGCTATTAATGTCATGCGTATTGTAGCACTTTTTTAAGACAAAATAAAAGACCAACTATTAATTTAGCTGGTCTTTTTTCTTTATACCGTTGTTTCTTCTGCAATTAATGTTTCATTTTCTTTTTTAACCGGATTTCTCCATACATATTTAAATAAGCCACAGTCATATATCCTTATATAGCCCAATTTTTCTGTCATTTCCTTTTCCGTCATAGATAAAGGGAGGCCATATTTTTTATGAAGAATTTGTTTTCTAAAATTGAATTTATGAAAGCGTTTATATCTATCTATTTTCGAATTATAGTATCTATATTCTGGTTTTAGTATTGAAGATAAAATAAATCCAAGTTTTGTATATAAATTTGTTTTTTCGTCCAACGTCCATCTTCTATCTGCGAATGATTTTACTTCTTGCGGTTTAAAATTATTAATAAAATATGAAAACATTTTGCCGCCAACTCCCATGCAGACTGTTCCATTTTTTGAAGCAAATCTTGTTAAATTCCACTCATTATCTTTTTCGTTTAAAAAGCTCATAACGGCTATTAATTCTTTCTCATAATATGCTCCAATATATACAGTAGATTTTGTGAATCCTTGAATATGATATTTTTTTAAAAAATCTTCAGCAATAAAATACTTAATTAATGATATTTTGCATTTTCTTCCCGGTATTTTAATTGAATTTTTTCCTTCCAAACCCAAAATATGTTTTATTTTACTTAAAACAATTTCTTTATGTTCCGCATATTCGTCTTCAAATATTTGAAGCAGTTTAATCCCACGTTGATTACATTCTATAAGTTTATTTAGATGATAATTTTTATCTTTTCCAAATTTTTCAGAATGCCATAAATTTCCATTAAATTCTATTGCTACATTTTTTGATGGTATAAATATATCTAATTCTTTTCCATGCAAAATTTTTCTATCTGTATAACATTCTACGCCAAATGACTCTATAAAATCTTTTATTTCTTTCTCTTGGCTTGAAGAAAAAAACCTCTCCATATTTATATTTGCTTCTGTACCAATTTCACTAAGCCTTTTATGGAGAGAATTACATGTTGTACTGGATAAAGAAAATTTATCCATGTATTCTTTTTTGGTTAAATTATGTTTTTTTAAATGAACATCTGTAATTCGTCTTAATTTCTTTCCGCATATTTTGCATTCAACAAATTCATTTTCATCGGTTTCAAGTTGAAGATTAGCTGTGTGATTTGCCATGGTAAAAAACTCTTTGTCTTCCGGATGTTTTAATAAATGTTCACTTTTTGATATATTATGCTCTTTCTGCAAATGAACGGCAAATGCCCCGCTTCTGTTATCAACATCAATGGTTTCCCAATCGCAATATGGGCATTTTTTTGTTTCGCCATCTTTAACTTCTTTAACAGATAACCATTGTTCCCACCAATAATTTCCTGTCATCATATAATATTTTCTTCTATCATATAACGTTGGCGTTTTTATTCCATATTCCTTTTCTATATAGCTCGTAAGGCATCCAGACTTGTTGCTAATATCCGTGGACTCAAAACTTTTCTTGGGGTCATATGCCACATAATGATAGCCATCGCGCAATTTATACTTTTCAATTTTATAATCATTTAAAATATAAGCGCTTTTATCTGTTTTTTGGCCACCTCTTCCCCTAATTTCTATGCCATTTTTCTCTAATATTTCTTTTGCCTTAATTTTTCCTATATGATATTTATAGCATATTTCATAAATATTATATTTCTTATCTGCATAATCATATATTAATGATTTTATAATTGAATCTTCCATAATACCATTTTTTACAAATATACAAATAAATATTTTAAAAAAGAAATTTTAATCCATTTAATTTCACGCCAACAATTCCTGTATAATATTTTTTCAAAAACCCATTTAGTTTTGTGCCAACAATACGTAATAAGAACAAAAAAATGGTAAGCATTTGCCTACCATTTAATTATTTGTTTTCCAATAAGTTACACACTTATCTCAACTCGCTCACAGGCCAATGGACGAGGCCATCTATTCTTACATGCCCGTAATATCTGTTGTTAACCATCTTCTTAGCGTAACGTGTCATGATGCCCTTTACGGGAGCAAAGTTAAACGGATTGATGATGGTTGGGGTCAACTGCATCGGAACATACGGTGCGTAGATATAACCTGTGTCAAGAAGTGACTTACCCTTATGGCCGATAATTATTGACCAGTGAGGTGAATATGGGTCACGGTAGACCTGATAACGTCCGCTGAGTGTACCAATCTTCTCAATACCCATGTTGTACTGGTCGCTTTCAGCTGATGCGTCAGAAACATGGAAGAACTCAAGGTTGTCAAACAGTGCGCTGATTTCTGAAGAAACAACGATGAAGTTTGCTCCGCCACGGAGAGTTGCTTTATGAATCTGTGCTGAAATCTGGTTAATCTTTGTGAATAACTCTTGGTTCCAGTCTTTCTGGGTGTAGTTAGTTGAGAAAGCAGCCATTCTTCTCCAACCGTTAACGTCCCAACGAGCTTGCCAAGGTGCGCCTTTACGAAGGTCGCGGAGTATTTCACGGTCTATTTCAGCAGCAATCTGCTCTGAAAGTATAGCTGTTAACTCTGCTTCAGCGTCGATGTTGTGGAAAGCAGAAACGTCCTGTGCAAGTTCTGGTGACCATGTAGCACGAAGTTTTCTTTCTTCAACAGCAACTGTTACGCTGTCGAGTTTGAATGAAACCTCACCGATTTCAGTCTCAAGCTCTAATGAGTCGTACTGTGCCCAAGCAATCTTAAAGAGAGCTGCGATAGCTTCTTTTGTTGCGGCGGGGTCATCGGGAGTAATAGCTGCTGACAACTGAGCTGCGTCAACACCGATGTAGCCATCGATTGTACCGGCTTGCTGTACAACGGGTTTTGCAAGGTCGAGTTCGAGATAGATTTTGCCTTCTGCGTCGCAGATGCCTTCGTACTCTACTATGCCTTTACCATATTTCTGTGTAACAACACGGAAGGGGATTGCCTCATATTTTCTGAAAGCTGAAGTCTGAACAGCTGAATCGCCGAGGTTTTCTGCTGTGAACTCTTTCATGGTGATAACTTTCAATGAAGCCAAGAAGCCCTCTGTGTCCATTTCGTTGCCGTCAGGACCGGTAAGACGACCTGCGTTGAATGCTGAGAAGCCATCAACCTCAAGAATAATGTTACGAACGGTTCCGTCAAATCCACTCTTGAAATATTTGCTAAGGTTATCGCCTGCGAAAGGACGGATGCCCATAGGAGTTAACATTACGGGAACAGCCTCACCAACTTTAATAGTTACCTTACCTTTAGAGTTATCATAAAGGAAGTCGTTGTAGAAGAGGTCATAGAGGCTCTTCTGGAAGTACTGTGTCACATCGGGGCCTGCCTGACGATAGTTTGTAGCAGGAATTGTTGGGTCAGCTTTTACAGCGTCAGCGAGAGCTTTGCCGTCTGCATACTCATCAGCACCTGCTTCGATGGCGGGATTGATTTTAACGAATTTCTTCTCAAGCTCGTTAATTGTCTCATCGGGGAGGTAGTATCTTGGGTCAATGCGTCCACCCTGATTACGGTTTACTCTGTCGTAGCCCATTAAGCCCTTATGACGACCGGTTGTGCCGTCAACAATATCTCCGGGTTCTGCTGTTGCGCCTTCGGGAAGTTCCCACTCTCTTTCTGATGTAACAGGAAGGATGAAGAACAGTTTACCGACGGGAAGGTTCATAGCCTGAACAGATACGATGTCGTTAGCAAGAAGTTTGCTAAACACACGGCGTATAATTGGGAAAACTACGGTTTCGAATGAACCGCTGTTATCTGAAGCGGTAGCCTCATAGATGAGGTGTTTTGCCTCGTTCTCATACAATGTTGCAACATTCTCTTTGATGTTACCCTCGAGACCTTCTGTAAAGCCTAGAGAGTCCCAACGATTCTGAATGTCCTCACGTATTTTTTTCTGTGCGTTAAGTTCTATATTACCAACTTGTCCGCTAGTTAAAAATTCTCTCATTATTAAATTAATTATTTAAATAATTTATTTTTAATTTTATTTACAAATTCTGTGCATTAAATCTAGTGAATTCAAAATATCATTTGAACGATAGATTTGTGTTTCATTAATTTGTTTTTTATCTGTGCCTAAATTTTTATTTTCATCGATATTCATCTTTGATTTTTTCTTTAGGTCTCTTGAGATGCTTTCGTACAGTCCTTTTGATGCTTCCACTGTTTTTGCTTCGTTACCGAATCTATCTATAATTTCTTTTTTCTCATCGTTGGTTGTTGCATTTTCCATGACGAGTTTAATTATATTTCCAAGATTTACGTTTGTAACGGCAGCTTCTTCGAGTGTGTGTTTAAACTTCATCAGGGCTGCTTTTAGCTGTTTGTTTTCTTCGAAAATCTTATTGGCCTTTTTAATAATAGATTCGACTTTCTGTGAGTCGGTCGAGTAGGGGTTATCGGCCGTACCTGTTTCCTGTCCGTTCTGTGCGGTATGAAAGTTACGCCCTTTACGTTTACGATTTCCGTTATCACCATCTGTTCTTGAGGTGCTACCGACATTTGCTGTGTGCTCCTGTCTTGTTTTAAGCTCCTGCAATGGTGCATCCGTATCGCCTCCACCCATCTCAAGGTTATCTTCCTCTTCTACGGTTTTACCCTTTTCTGCTGTAAAAGGCTGATTTTCGCTCTTATCATTTTTCTTTCCTGACCAGGGCTTTTTAGAATCCTTGGGAACTCCTTTATCCCAGTCATTAACGTTTTTACCCGGCTCTGTCATTCCAGGATTTGTCATTACATCTTTATTTTGGTAATTATCTGTATAACCAACGTTAGAGTCATACTCATTTAATGCAATTTCAAAAATTCTTGATTCATTCATATCTTCATCGTCTTGATTATCAAAGTCATCTTCTCCGTCGAAGCCTTCATTATTATCGTCATCAACATTGAATTCAAATTCTGCCTCTTCGTCACCATTTGAATTATCAATTGGTTCTTCTTCGGTGGCAGTTACATTATTATCATTTCCGCCTAAGTCGATAAGATATTCAGCGCCGGTTTCATTGTCTTTAATGTTAACCTTATCATCATCTTTTGTGACAACAACTTGGTCATCATCTTTTAATAATTTGTAAACCTTTACGATTTCATCGTCTTGTGCTTCTGAGAAGTCATACTCTCCATCTGAGACCTTATATTTATCAAACTCTGACCATTCATCACTATTATCTTCTGAATCGTCAACCACTTCATCTTTTGTCTCTTCGCCTTCAATATCACCATCAGGTGTTTCAACGAACGAATCTTCGGTTTCGGTATCAGTTTCAGAATCCATTCCATTATCAGAAGTATCTTCTGTTCCATTGTCTTCGTTTGGGTCCACAGAATCAGTATCATCCACTTCTTCTACATCGTACTCATCCTCATCATCACCTTCAGTAATGATTTTGGCATATTGCTCACGTACTGCTTCTTTTAATAAATCTCTAACAGCACTTTCTGTGTTCTCTTTTAAAGTATTGGCAAGATTGTCATAATCCATCAAAGATTCTTTAACAAAATTGCTTCTAATTTTACTATTATTTTTCATTTAAATGAAATGTATTTATTTTACATTATTTTAAGGCAACTACTTCAAATATATATAGTTAAAATTACCTATTTTAATTATAAATATTATTTAATAAAAAAAAATTTAAAAAAATATCAGATATAGATAAAAAAATTATCAAAATTATATGTTTTTTTGTTTTTTTAAATATAAATATTTATATAATATGAAATATTATTTTTTTAATCATGGAAAAAAAAGATTTACAAGAAATAAAAAAAGGAGAATTCGGCCATGGACTGTTAATTGAAAATGATGGCTATATTTCAATTAATGATACCAAACATAATAAATTAATTAAAGAAGAATTTGAAAATGCTACAGAGTGGCACGTTCCAAAGCCATTTATAATTGATGCAGTGCTTCAAAAATTTGACACTAAAAATGCAAACGGAAGAATATATCCAGAAAGAATATTAAAAAGAGAAGTAGAAAAATATCAAAAACTAATCCAAGATAGAATGGCACTATCTGAATTAAACCACCCTTCAGACAGTACAATTGACCTTGGGCGCATATCACATAATATTATTGAATGCCATTGGGAAGGCAAAACACTTGTTGGTAAACTAGAGCTTAATATTTCGGAAGGCTTTAGAAGGTTCGGCATTTGCTCAACTTGCGGGGACCAAGCAGCGCAACTACTTTTATCTGGCTTTAAGATAGGTATCTCATCAAGGGCTGTCGGTAGCGTTGAACAAAAACTTGGTGTAACCGTTGTTGGTGACGACTTGGAGCTTATTGGATTTGACATAGTGAGCTCACCCAGTACCCCTGGGGCTTATTTATCCATGAACGGTCCTGAGCCATTGCAACAATATGTTGAAAGCAATAATGCCAACCCCAATAAGCAATCAATAAATGAAAAAATTAATAAAATAAATAAAATTCTTCAATCATAAAAAATAACAATTCAATTCTATTAAATAAAATTAAGCGAGACTCATTAATTTGAATCTCGCTTTTATTTTATGATTATTGGTTTTACCTTCGGAAAAATCAGCCTCATTTGTATAGTAATATCATTGCCTTTATAAATATCCTCCCGGGTCATATGCATTATCAAAATGTCCATTCATTATGGCCAAATCTGCTTCATTGGAGTCAGCCATATCTTTCATGTCATCTTCATAATCTGCGTTCCATTGGTCTCTTTGCTGTCGAATGTTATTTAATTCATTTTCCGGCATATTATATTCATCGTTATCATATAATCCGTATTCTTCTGCATCTCCTATATATTCCAATAATTTTTTAAAAGAAGATTCATTTATTTTGATTACCTTTGCCATTTTGTTTTTTATAATTTAATCAATTTCATTTTTTTGCCTCCGAGGGCTTCTATTTTAAATTTTGTGGTTGATTTTTTTCTATCTGCTGGCGTTACGTTTGTTGCCATTATTAATTTGCTTTTCAGGTCTTGTTCTGTTTCGGTATATATGCTTATATTTTTTTCTTCTTTTTTCTTTGCTTTATTTTTATGTTTTTCAATTATTGGTATTCTATTTTCTTTTATTTTAAATTTTTCATCATGTTTAATGAATTCGTTATTATATGTTTCTAGCAAAAAAGAGTTTAGCAAATCGATATTAATATCTTTTTTAATTATTCCGATTTTAATTAAAAACTCCAAAAATTCTTTTGTTAGTTTATAATTAACATTTTTTTCATACCATTTTAAAACGTTGTCTATTGTCATTTTCTTTTGCTGATTTCAAAATCATTTTCGATTAAATTATTTTCCAATTCATTAAACAGATGTCCAAAATCATAATAAATTATCTTTTTTAGATTTTTTAAGTCTATTATTTTTTCAGGGTTTTGCTTGATAAAAAGTGAAATTGAACAAAATTTCTTTTTATTTTTCTCCAAATTATCTGGATTAATATCGAAGTCCAATATATGTTTTTTATCAAAAACAATACTATTGCTTAATTCTTTTGATAACTTTTTTTTAAAGTTATTATAAATAGCATTTATTGGCGTTTCAAAATCTCCATCATAAGTTGGGCACAACCACATTTTACCGAAAATATAAATCACTTGCGGACAAACTTTATTTGTGCTGCCATATTTTAAGCAAATATTTTTGCATAAATCAATCTTAAATTCTTTATTTAATCTGGTCATATACTTTTTTTATAAAAGATATGATTTTTACACAAAAAGTCAAATATATTTATCATGTTCATTGTCACTTAATACAGCCCCAATTTCAAGCAATTTTGCAATATCTCCAACAATGCTGTTTTTATCATATTCCTTTAGCATAATGGTTTCCTTTAGATTTAAAAGTCTTTCCTTTTCTTCTCCCTCATTTTCGGAAATCATTTTATTAATCTTTTCAATGCACTCATTTTTAATTTTATTAAAAAGATTCTGCCTTCTTGATTCTGCAAGACTTGTATTAGCTGCCATAATATCTTTAACTAATGCTTGTTCAGCTTCGTTTAAAGAATTTAATTTCTTTTCAACTTGCTCGGCCATTGAAAGAACATCAATTTTATTATCATTGACCTTTTTATTTTCAACAATATAATCGCTAATGCTCTTTATCCTATTTGTATATTCCGTTAAATTGTTTAATGACTTTTTATGGGTTAAAACATAATCACAATTTTCAGCAAATTTTAAATCACTTTCACTAATGTCATCCGTGGGCCTGATATTATATTTAATCAATAACTTTGCAAATTTATTATTTGATTCCTTTAAAGTCTTTTTGTCAATATCCTTTGACACTAATTTCAAAGATTCATTTATATAATCCTTTGCATCGGAATCACAATTAAACTTCCTTAATGCATCACAAAATTTAAATTGGGAAAATAAATTCTTATCTTCCTTAATTAAATTAATACATTCCTTTAACGCCTTTTTATTCTTTGATAACAATCTTGGCAATGCACTTTCTAACGTGGCATTTAACGTGGCAAATTTTGAATTATTTGTAGTGTCTTCAAAATCCACCGCCTCCTTATATCTCTCATAAAAATCTTCCATTTCCTGATGATACTTTTCAGCATCCGATATATTTCCACTTCTCATTGCATCGGCAGCTTTTTTAACAGCATTCTGCCATAGTTGCAAATATTTAGCTTTTTCATTCATATTATATACAATATTTTTTTAATAAATATTTATATTTATAAAAAAAGTTCTTAAAACATATGATTACAATAAACGAATCAATTATAAAAAAAGCCTTAAGGAAAACAATCAATGAAATGATTGAAGAAGATAGGATTGAACAACAAAATGGCGTAATAGAATTGGATAATTTCCAAAATGTAAGGCAAATTATGAATTTCTCAAAGCCGGGAGATACCATCTATTTTGTTCAAATAATTAAAAGAAAAAAAGATAATCCTGATATGATGGATTCTCTTCAATACATCACACAGTATTATTTTAAAGGAGAACAAGAATTTAACGATGCAGAAGAAACAATCAAAACAATCTGCAAACAATTGGGAGCAAGAGCATATATATACCTAAATGCACGCTCAAAAGCAGTCATTGATAAATATACAAAAATATATGCTGATAGATTTGCAAGAAATAGAAGCATGGCAAAACATTTCGGAAATAATCCAATGGCAGTTGCCGCAGGAAGAAGCTTTGATTCTCCTGATAGGCCTCTATGCTTTGTAGATATTGATTCATCAGACTTCAAAGATATAAGCCTCGCAATGAAAATAATACAAGATGCAGGCATTAAACCCCTATTCGCATATAGAAGCCTAAATAATGGACTGCATATTATACTTCCAAATAAAGAAGATGCCAAAAAATTGGACTTTACACCAATTAACGGAAATCTAAATGGTCTGAGCCAATTCTATAAGAATAACGCAAAAGTAAGCGTGGAAATAGATAAACCAACACTATTGTATGCCTGCTTAAAGCCAAATGGATATGATGCCCAATATAAAAGATTTCAAAAAGCAGTAAATATAAGAGACAAAAGCAATAAAAAAACCCCATGAAAATGAGGTTTTTTATTTTGCCATTATTCCAAATTATTTAAAGATTCTATCATTTTATTAAATTCATCATTTATTAATAAAGATTTATCATAAATATCTGCCATTTCCATTATGCTATCATTCTTCTTGGCAAGAGAATCACGATTGCCTATTTTATTAACGTATGATTCAAATATAGTGTTTTCATTTATGATTGGTTTTTTCTTTAAATTCTCATTGGCAGGTGTAGGTTCATTTGAAGGCTCACTTGGTTCATTATTCATATCAGCAGTTGGTTCAGCGCCTTCATTTCCAGCAATCTCGCCCTCTTCATCAGCCCCAGGAGCTCCAAGTGTGTCGAGACCACTTCCAAAGTCTCCGCCTCCTACACCAGGCATTCCGCCACCACCAGGCATTTCACCTTCAGGTCCACCCTGCTGTTGGTCTTCCATATATTGAGCACCCGGCTCTCCATACATTCTATCAACAATGTCAAATACGCCAGTTCTCTTAATAATTTGAGATGTCTTCTCAAGCTCGGCAGCAAGACCCTTCTCAAGACGTATTTCTTCAAGATTCTCCTTAATCTCTTTATCAGACCACTTCATAATCTGCTTTAATGCCCTTGTTTGAGACATTATCGGCAATCCATTACCAGGGTCAGATACAGCATCCCTACAAGCAGATATTTTCTTTTGAATATTATCTATCTCAAGTTGCTCCGCCTGAGTGGAAGGATTATTCATTGTAAGATTGAAATTGGTTATGTCATCCTCAAAACCCAACAAATACAAATGAATGCTTGCAATCTTGGTAAGCTCCATCAAAAACGCCTGCTGAATCCTATTAATCACACGCGTAAAACGAACATCCATTAAAGCAAGATTCTTGCCATCTCCAGCACTCTCCTCAAAATTCAAAAATGACTTTGGAATCCTTAAAGCAGTTAATACCTTATTTTGAATGTATTTTATATCATCTATTGCCGTCAAATTCTGAGCAGCTGGTAACGTATCAATAGGTGTTGGCTGACTTGGGTCTCTTACAGGAATGAAGATGTCCTGACTGACATCCAATATATTCTTCCTTAAATCAACCTGTCCGGTCATTGGGTCAATAATGGGAGTTCTCTTGAAATTATTCGCCACCTGTTCAACATATGCTTGAACATCTGCATCGTCAATTGCGCCAACGTAAATCTTATATACACGCCTCTCAATTGAACGCTCCAAACGATAAATTAGCATCATATCCTCCATTAAAGATAATAATCTCCAATGCCTTCTAGCAGAATTAAGATATGAACATCCATAAGGCAGACACATTGAATTCGTTAATAGCCTAAAATGAGCAATCTGCCAATTTCTAAACGGAACTTGACTGTTGTTCTCATCAACCCACACAAATTTTGTTGCAAAATCATCCTCATTGGTACTAGTGTTATTTGCAGCAATACTGTACCCACTTCCATATGGATTCTGTATACCATTTTCAAGCCTTTCAACATTAAATACCGGTAATTGCCTCCATCCCTTGACGCCCAATTTATTGTCAATATCAAGAAGCATGAATTGATTGCCATATTTACACATGCTCCTTATAACCATTGGAGCAGTTATCTGCAAATTAAGACGGTTTATGAATAAATCATCCAAAATTGCTTTAATCCTATCTGATTTTGAATATATATTCACCACCTGACCCTTGTCGCCATTAAGAGTGCTTTCCTCAGAAACAGTGTCAAGAGCCGCACCAATCTCAGGAAATGAGTCCATTAAGTCAGCTTCACGGTACATTAACTTCACGTTGTTTAAACCGGCTAAAGCTGTTACAGATAAATCAATATTTGCCTTAAGCCACCTGTCCTTAAGATACCTGTTCTGCTGTAACTCCAATTTTGACTTGTCATAATCATCCTTGTCCTTAGCTTTATATAAAATAGAATTAGCCCCTGACATGTCATATGAATTTATATGAGGCTGCATCGATTGGTCAGATGTAAAATTACCCTTCAACGCCCTCTCAAGAGTCTGAAATACTGTTAATTTTTTCTTTGCCATTTATCTAAAAACTTTTATAAAAAATAACTACTTATCGATAAATATAAATATTTACAGCAACCATTTTATCATTTACCATAATTGGCAAATAACCACATGAAATTACCATTAATACCATCAATCTTTTTCAATAACTTATTGTCATAAAAAGGTAAACCACTCTTGGGAGTAATCGGAGAATCATTGCTCAAATGCTTCTTATTTAAACTAATTGAATTTCCCATCATGTATGCGCCCAAAATCGCCTTGTCCTTATTCTGAGCACTCTCTAACTTTTTATAAGAAAATAACATTACAAATAAACCCATCGCCAAACAAGTAATCGCATCGTCATGTTGACCATCTTGGTGGTCCATTCTCTTTGCTTCACCCTTGAATATCCAACTGTTTAACTCAGTTATTACCCTGTTTGACCTAATCTTAAATTCATTGTTCCTTACCATGTTTGCAAAATTAGCAAGAACAGGATAACGGTTTCCCTGCATATGAAAACCAGGCATAACATCGGTATAATCCTTCGACGGCTGCTGAGTGCTAACCTGAACCGTGTACTTCTTTAAAGTAGAATCGTCGTAAAATAAATTCTTATAACCCTTGTTTATTAATACAAATAAAGGAACATCGCCCAACCCATTCGTACAATCTATTACTACATAGGCGTTGTTGTATAAAACCGCGTAGTTATAAAGTATTTCACCAATTTCATCTCCAAGTTTTTTTCCATAATATTCCATAACTTGTTCAACTATTGGAAACCCGTTTTCATCCTTTCCATCCATATCGATAACCTCAATCGCAGTATTGTCATCAGAGCTGCCCCTTGATGGGTCACAATTCCCAACGCCTATGTAGTTACACATGTACGAATGGCTATTGGATTCTGTTTCGAAATTATATACTCTTCCAGAATATTTTTGTACTTTAATATCTTTTATTCTTAAAAATAGTATAGTTTCATCATCATTGAAAAATGAATATGATATTGCCCTTCTATTTTTTGATTTAGATAAATAATCTATTCCTATTTTCTCGCATAACAAATTTGTGTTTCCTTTGCTTAAAGTTAAGTCATATTTATCGTTTAAATGACACATTCTTCCAATCACTAAGCCAAAATGTTCTTTTGTGCATTGTTTTATCGAACTTATTATACCAATTGACAGTAGCATGTCTCTCACATCTTTTAATAAATTCAGCGAAATTGAAACAAATTCTATAATATTAAATTTATTTAAACAACCATCACCATCAAAATACCCCCTTAAAAATTCAATCACATATTCTGACGGAAGCATTTTTACCCATTCACTAACGTGTTTGTTTTTCGAACCAAAAGAAAATGTATCAATTAAAAATTTTTTTAAAGCACTTGAAGTAAAACGAATCTGTGTACAGTTTTCATTTTTTATTTTGCATATTGAGGCATTTGCGTTAAAAATAGTAGTAGCTACCATTTCAGCCCTATGTATAATTTTGTTTTCATTACTATTGTGAGTTGTAATTATTGTATTATCGTGATTTGTTAAACTTCCTTCTGCCACCCATAGCCCACAATACCACCAAAAATCTTTGTTTAATAAAACGTTAGATTCTAAATTATATCTACAGTATTTTTTTATTTCATCGACATTAATTTTATTAATTTTATAAAAATTTGGTATGGCTAACCAATCTCCTTTTTTCAATAAATTCGCATTATTTTTACAAAATTTAAAATCCCAATATCTGCCTCTAACATCATTTCGTTTTAATTTTGTATCAATAGATGACCATATTGGATGATTCCAAGTAAATCTGGTGCTATTAAATGCCATATACGGCAATATCTCCACAACCTCCTCATTCTCAACTTCCCTACACATTCTGTGCTTTATCTTTGTAAACTCACCCTCCTTGGTAACAAGAAGGTCATCATCTTGCACATTTTCAACATTAACAAGGCCACGCTGCGTTAATACCTGCTCTCCAGTTGGTAAACAACTACATATATATCTATGCCCCTCAATTGGTGGCTTCCAAAACCAAGTTTCATCAACCAACGGGTCTTTCATGTCAGTCAACGGCTCACGAACGTTTAATGTTTCATGCATTTCAATATACTCAGGGTCAATAACGTTGTCAGAAGAACCTGCAAAAGATACATCCAACTCCTGAGCAATCTTAACACGGTCATTGTTAAATGATTGGCACATGTCCTCATACCAAGGTGAACGGGGAGTCCACCCTTTTTGTATGAGTCCTTCCCAGTGCTCTTCGTCATATTTAACCGAACCTTCTTTATCAAGCGTTGGCTCAATTATCCATTTCATTTCGCCAGTTTTTTCATCTTTTTTAAACCACTTAAGATTTTTATTATATCTTGGGTCTTGATACCAACGGAATTGAACGGCAACAAAGTTATTTTCTCCAGCAAGCGCTTGTCTATAAGTATCATAATACAATTCATCATGTCCATTCGGTGTGCTCACCATAACTGTTTTTGAGCTAGGGTTTGAAGCCATTGTTGCTGCCGCTGTTGCATATACGGCCTTTGAATTTTCTATAAAGGCAGCCTCATCGAGAATTAGTATTGATACTGCTGAGATACCACGCGCTGCATTTTCTCCTGAAGAACGTGCAACAACTCTACAGCCATTAAAGAGTTCTAGCTCTGATTTTGAGTCTTTAACGAATATGCTTTTTTGGTTTTTTTCTGACTTTGGGTCTGGCGAATAATACTCGTCTCCCCAGTACCATCTTGGAACCTGATTTAAGAAATCATGTATCTTCGTGATGAGTTGCTGGGCGAGGTCGAGTTTATTACCTATGCAAAGTATTGTTTCTGGCGCGTCTTTATCTGCTAGTGCGCATTTTCTTGTTGCCCATGCTGATGTTAGTGTTGTAATACCGCACTGTCTTGGTTTGATTGACACAACGTTTCTATTTTTTGCGAGTGTTTCTAGGAACACACGTTGTCTTGGAAAGAGCATGAATGGCATTTTCTTTCCTCTTGTTGCATCAAATGTATATAGATATTTTTCAATAAATTTGATTCCTGACTCATCTTGTAGACATTCTATGTAGTCACGAACCATTTCTTCTGTATCATGTATCATGTTTTTTTATTTCGTTTAATAGTTCATTTTCATCAATAATGATTTCATCGTTATATTTCTTTTTTGCAAAATATAGTAGTTTTACATTATTTTTATCGCATAATTCTTTTTTTCTTTTATCTCTTTCTATTGTTTTTAAAAATTCTACGTTTCCGCCAAATGCTTCTCTTGGTTCAAAATGTTGAATACCCTGGCATTCTATGGCAACATTATAATCCGGCAAATAAAAATCAAAATGTTGTTTTCCTAACCATTCTATTGAAAATTGCCTTTTAAAATTTAAATTATTTTTAACGAGAAATTTATCAATTTCCATTTCTAATTTAGACTCTCTGCAATATGGGCATCCTACTCCCCTTAAATGTGATGATGGCACTTGATAAAAATCTCCATGCTCTGGGCATGTTATTAATATTTTTTCTTGAGAATTTACATATGTTTCTTTATGATATATATATTTATTTCCATGAACATTTTCTGCTTTTCTTTTAAAATCTTCAAATGTATCTCTTCTTGCTTTAGATATTAATCTATTTGCGCACTTTCTGCATCCCCTTCCATTCAAATGTCCGCTGGGCGTTTGCCAAAATTCGCCATGTTCTGGGCACATTATTTTTATTCTACCCTTTTCATCTCTATTATCTATGCATGTTTCACTATAAATATATTTGCCTTTATGTATTTTATTTGCCCTTTCTATGAATTCTTCATTTGTCATTTTTATTCCTCCATTACATTTTGAACACCCTTTACCTATTAAATGTGAAAAAGGTTCTTGCCAAAATTCGCCATGTTCCGGACAAATTATGCATACTTTCGTATGTGCATTTACATAATCTACTTTGGAATAATCATATTTGTTTTTATGTATTTTATTTGATTTTTTTATAAATTCTTCTTTGGATAATCTTGATGCATCTGCTATTCTCTTTCTTCCGCACATATAGCACCCCCTTCCACTTAAATGGTCAGATGGGGTTTGCCAAAATTCACCATGCTCCGGACAAATTATGCATACTTTTTCCTTATTATTCTTACCATATTCTGTTTTAGAATAATCATACTTATCACCATGAATTTTTTTAGCCTTTTCAATAAATTCTTCTGTATTCATAATTTCAAAAAATTTTTAATGTATAAAAATATGCAAAAAATATTTAAAAAAAAGAAATTAATTTTAATAATTATCATGTTATATATAAAATATAATAAAAAAACCGGGAAAGTCAATTTCTCGGTTTTATGCGTTGTACTTATTTATTATTTTAATCTTATTTGCGTCAAATATAACATAATTATATGCATTTTCTGAAGCCCCTTCTGGCTTTTTCCATCTTGTTCCTGATGGGTATTTTATACCATCAAATCCGCATTGTATTAATAATAATGATGCTGCTTTTTGGCTACCCGTTATGCTGCTTAATCTATTATAGACATCTTTTCCATCTGCCTTTAGGACCACAGTATAGAATTCTGGTGAAAAGAATGAACTATATTTTTCGTCTTTTGTTAAACATTCAATCATATAATCTACATAATCCGGATTACGTTTTATCCACTGTATTTTACTATATAGTCCTTCTTTAAAAGGATAATTATGTTCCGCCATCATATTCAAATATTTATCCGGTACTCTTAAAAATCCTTTTATTAATCTTACCATAAATTCTTTTGGAAATGGTTCATACCATTCAATATAGTTTTGCCCATTATCATCAGGTATATCTACCTCATATAAGAATGCATCTTCTTTTCTAAGTGACATTACTATATTATACCATCTTTTATTTCTTTGTTTTTGCTCTTCATTGTTCCATTCTGCTGTAATTCCTTTTTCGCAAATTTCAATAAATTCTTTTAAACTTCCGACCCATCGAAAATTTTCAATAATATCATGTGCTTCCCTTTTTGCCTCTTCCCATTCATAGTCATATTTGGTAACTAATATATTAATAATATCATTTTCCGAAGTTTTTCCTAATGTTTTTGCAGTTTCAGAATAGCCTCTCGCCACTGCTTCATCGTCTGTTACATATGTTCCCCACCCAAACGACTGTGAGCCCGCTCCGGTATTTAAATATTTTTTATGGTTGAATTTATCAAAATTAGAACCTGTTCCATGATATGCCATCATTTCATCAGTTTCGTTTTCTTCGATGACATCATATTCTTCAAGTTCATCTTTTGAAAAGCAATCATCAGAAATTAGGCTCGCTTCAATATTTTTTTGGTCTATTTTATCTTTAAATTCCTGATATTCTGCATTATGTGCGATGGTTTTATCTATTTCTTTGGCCACACGTTCTCCTTTATTGGTTCCGATTAAGAAATCTTTCATAACCTCATTAAATTCTTCTGTTGGTAGATTGCATAATTCCATAAAGAAGAATGGTATTCTATTAGGTAAAGATAATAACTCTGTGTGATATTTCTTTGTTAATGTATCATTCAAAATATCAATAATGCTCATGCCAAACCTCAAATCCCATGGCTCTGCCAATAAGAAATCAGATTTTTTAATAATATACATCGCTTTTTTATTATCTTCCGGCAATCCATGAGAAGAAAATAATTCAAGAAATCCTCTAATGGTATCTCTTAATAAAAATGGAAATATTATACCTTGGGAATTAATTACAGTTTTCTTGCCATTTCTCCCCAATTTAACTTCAACATAAGACATTAAAAAAGGATTTTTATTATCTATCTTCTCTTCATTTGTAAAAAGCAAATAATCACTAATCTTTTTTATCTTAAACCAAAGATTCCATAATTCATTATTTAAACCATCTACAGTATCATATAAATCATCAATATCGGTTGAAAGCCAATATGACATACCCTGTATTAAAGAATTTATAAATCTCCTCTTTAACACACACCTATTCATTATTTCAATTTCAGCCAAATCTTCAAATGTATATAGATTATCACTATTTTCTTCAGGTAAAACCCTCACTGAACTTTTTGGCTTAACTTTACCCACCAAATTACAATTCAAAATAATTGTTTCTTCCGGTATTGAAAAATATTGATTTACAACATTATAACATAACTTTTCTAATTGAGGCCTAATCGGTTCTTCTATCTTCTTACATTTACTAACTAATTTGCTTAATAAATTTAAAAGATATTCAGTATCTTTTGACTCTATCTCCCCATCCTCAATCATTCTGTCAATAACGAAATTAACATCTTCAAATTTTTTCTTTATAATATCATATTCAAACCCAAAATCGCCATAGGGCGGAAATGCAGGATTATCGCCCAATGACGTTCTCTTTTCTTTAATTGCTTTATATATAAACGGGGGTAATTTAAGAAGGCCTAATTGCCCCTCAGTTAAAACTATTTTCATCCTTTTAAAGAGATTTTAAAAAATTATCAAGCTCCTTTTTGGAAAATGCTATACCCTCTTTTAAATTTTTCTTTCTGTTCTTACCCTCTATTCTAATCTTACCAGGCATATCAACAGGATTTGATGTTGTTATCATCCTCATCGCTTGATTTATAGACGAAGCATCCTTCGGAATTGTCATCGTCTGATTAGCATTTGACGGCGCTATGGTCTTATTTGTATAACCTTGAGTCTGTATCTCCACCGGATTGTTATTAGTATTCTGCTGCTGAACAGAATCATAATCCTGCTGCAATGAATCAACATTGTTGTCATTTTCACTATTAACAACAGATAAAGCAGGCTTATTATCCGTATTTATATCCTCAACTAACTTTAATTGACTTTTTTTAAAAATAATATTCATAATACATACATGTTTTAATATAAATAATAAGAAAAATGAAAAAAGGAGTAAATTACTTACTCCTTTTTATCTATTACAAACAAATGGACTGTTTTTTGATATTTTATCATTAGAAATATATTTCTTGTCACGCTTTACAGGCTTCCTACCATTTAAAATCTCATCAGAAATCTCTTTCACTAATCTATTTTCCATGGCCATCTGAGACTGCTCTTCATCACCCATAGGCTCCTGCAACTCATCATCACTCATATCTTCAGAATTACCCTTCAACTTCTTTATCACACTTCTCTTATCTTTATCAGTCAATGAATCTGCAACTTGAGCCGCTATCATGTTAATAGCATACTTGTTGATTTTTTCATCATCCGTTGGGTTCTCTTCATTATATGTGTTTAATGCCTGACTAAGCTCTCCAGAATATTTCTTAACATCTGAGCCAACTCCGCCTTCATTTCCATCTGTATTCATTGGAGGCTCATCTACACCCATCTGGTCTGACATGCCTCCATCCATAGGACCTTGTTCAGGCGCAACTCCCATAGGAGGCATAGGAGGCATTGGAGCTTCATTACTGCCATCGTTGGGCAGTCTTAAAACATTTTTCTCATTTATTTGTTTTTTTTTAAAACCCTTTTGATACTCTCAGAAATAGCGTTATCTATTGCCTCAGGGTCAATATCAAACGGAGCGCCATCGCCAATCTTCTCACCATAAGGAGCATCACTCTTGACAGAATCATCATTCATATCATAATATCCGGGGAATTCCTGCATGTCCTTTGGAGGAAGCTCCATCACTTTCTTCTGAAAAGCAGGATGCTTTCCAAAATCGTCCAACTTGTTCATATTTCCACTTGGAACACGACCAGCATCTTTGAAAGGAGTCATATCACCTTCATTGACAACCTTCTTCTTACGCATGGCCTCCTTGAGCTTCATTGCCTTGTAAGCCTTTGACTCAAAAACAGTACAATCCTCTATTGGCTCTTCCTCATCGGGTCCAAAATCATCTTCTGCATCCAAGTCATCCTCTGCACCATCTTCATTGTCATAAAGGTCATCTTCCTCATAATCATCTTCTGCTATGGCTGCAAGAATTTGGTCTAACTTATCTTCAATGGCAGAAATTCTATCCTCTAGGCTTCCCATCTCTTCCTCTTCACCGCCTAATTCAAGCTCGTCAGCATCTTCATCTGCGCCAATCTCGTCAGCATCTTCCTCGGCATCAAGGCCTAAGTCAGCACCATCATCAACACTTAAGCTGTCATCATCGCCTAAATCAGCATCGCCATCTTCAAGACTTGAATCACCATCAAGGTCATCAATAGCTTCATCAATCTGCTTGCCCTTCTCACAATCAAATGGTTGGTTGTCGCCAACGGTGCCAACACCGGGCTTTGGAGAATTCTGATTATCTTCAGAATCAATCATTGAAGTCTCTTCATGAATTGTTCCTTGCTTCTCCTCACCAGATGAAGTGGCTACTTTATTATTGTCTATGTTTCTCCCTTCAGGGCCGTCAAAAGGCATATCATCACCAACCTCTGTTCCATGAGACTTGTCCATATAGTCAGGGTCTACACGATTCCAACCTAAAACTTTCTCACTTGCCTCTTTTATGTCAGTACCTTTAGTTGAAGCTTCTTTATAATCTTTGTTGGCCTTTTTAGCATCGCCACCCTTCTCTGGAGCACCTTTAATGTTGTCCTTATCTTTATCAGTGAATTCCTTATCAGGTTTCTCACAGAATGGGTCGCCACCATCACAAGCCTTTTCCTCGTTAATAGGTTTAACTGCTGTCTGAGGCTTTCTATTAAAGATTGACATGGCATTTTCCATTATCTGCCTCTCACGAGAAATCTCTTTCTTCATCTTCTCTGTGGCTTCAACAGATAACTCCTCCTGTTTATCAGGATTCCAAGATTCAACAACAATGTTTTTACCATTGCCATAAGCTTCAGCTAAAGACCTTAATTTGAAATCAAAGTTCTTCTGAGCGCCAGCAAAACTTGAATATTCGTTATCTTTTCTGTTTCTAAAACCGCCAATATATTCAAAGTCCTCTGCTAAAACATTATCTTTTTTAGAAGAAACTTTTATGAAATACTTAGTACCTTCGCGTACAATACCGTACAATTTTCCGTCGGCAGCAACTTTTGTATACTCAATTCCAGTATAAGGCTGTTTTTTATTTTCATTTAAGCCGTAGTTCATTAACTGTTTCATTCTACTGAACTGGCTATTCATGTCTTTGTTATTATTAATCATGATTAAAAAAATTAATTAAATTCTTTTTATTTTTTAAATATAAATAGTTTAAAAAAAGAAAAAATATTTTATTTTAGCTTAATTGATAATAATTTAGGTAATAATTCTTCAGCTGAATGTATTTCATTATCATAAGAGCCAAAATATTTGCTTTCAGCTATAAAATATATTATATCGATTCCATTGGATTTACATATATTATATTTTTCTTTATCATGTTCTTTTGCGTAAGAAAATAAATTTCTTGCCCATTCTTTGCCTTTTCCCGCAAAATCTACTGGTTCAAAGTGTTGTATTCCTTGACATTCAATGCCAATATTATAGTCCGGAAGATAAAAATCTATACTCATTTGCCCTAATATTTTACTATCTCTATATTGGTAAAAGCTATTTATATTAAGTTCTTCTAATTTTTCTCTAATGTTTTTTTCTAAATTTGTTTCTTTACAACTTGGGCATCCTGCGCCATTTAGATGATTTGATGGCTCCTGCCAGAATTCTCCATGTTTTGGACAAATAATGCATACCTTTTCGTGGGCTGATTTATAATCAACCTTAGAATAATCATATATGTTGCAGTGAATTTTTCTTGCTGCAAATATGAACTTATCAGTGGTGAGCCTTTTAGCATTAGATGTTTTTTCTAGGCAATAATATAGAAGTTGGCACAAACGCCTAAAACTCCATCTATCTTGCTGCTTCATAGGGTTCGTAACCTCTTCCCTCCACAGCCTCTACACCCACTTGCCAATGGGCTTTAATTCGTTATTTTCTATACTCCGACAAGGTTCTGCTTGTCGAAGGCAATATTCTTGATATTAATTGCAGCGTTAACGTCCCTATCAAGATGTTCACCACATTGAGGACATATCCATTCACGGTCTTTCAACTGCAACTCTTGATTGATGTAACCGCATTTGTGACACAGTTTGCTGCTTGGCTCAAATCTACCAATGAACAGTATGTTCTTGCCATACCATTCACTCTTATACTCCAACTGCCTCACAAACTCACTCCAACTTGCACCTTGAATTGCCCTTGCAAGGTGATGGTTCTGTTCCATCCCCTTAACATTCAAGTCCTCAAGACAAATCACATCGTAGTTCCTTACAAGATTAGTGGATAACTTGTGCAAGAAGTCATTCCTTTGGTTGGTGATGCTTCTATAACACTTAGCAACCTTTACTCTCATTTTTTCGTGATTCATTGACTCCTTACCCTTCCTTGCAAACACCTTCTGCAAGTGAGCAAGTTTCCTTTGTACTTGTTCAAGGTGTTTTGGATTTGAGTATTTTGTTCCGTCTGAGAGTATTGCGTAGTCCTTAATGCCAAGGTCAATTCCAACTGCATTATCCTTAACCAACTTGGTTTTCGTTGGTTTGGGTTGCAAGTCATCAACTGTTATTGAACACCAATATGTTCCGCAATGGTCTCTACTGACAGTACAAGTGCCTTGTTTACAAATGCTTTGGTCAAACGCTCTATTTTCGCATAGTACAACCTTACCTAACTTTGGTAGTTTGACAGTCCAATTCTCAAAATCAAAATGTACAGATTTTATGAATTTCACAGAATCCTTTGTACGTTTCTTGGATTTGAATCTTGGGTATTTTGCTTTCTTGCGGAAGAATGCAGTGAAAGCGTTGTCAAGGCTTCTTAGTGACTGTTGCAATGCTTCTGTTGTACATTCATTAAGCCAAACGTATTCCTCAGTTTGTTTCAATAAAGTAAGTTCTTTTGCAAGCTGTAGGTAGTTGATTGCCTTTCCATTTTCCTTATAAGCACTTGTCTTTGCATTTAAGCCCCAATTATAGATATAGCGTGTACAGCCGAAGAACTTTGACAAAAGTTCCTCTTGCTGTTGGTTTGGTTTTATCTTATATTTGTAGGCTTTTAACATAGTATTTATCAGCTTCTTTACTAATAAATATCACGTTGGATTAAAAAGTTCTGTTTTTGATGAAACTTTTTTATAAAAACAATGAGTTTTACTTCAAAGAAAAGCGGATTAGTTATAAAACCTGAAGATGAAGGAGAAGATGGTTGGTCAAGATTATTAGGACTTGTTGGTGATTTCAATTCTGCTTATATGAAAATAGCACGATAAACAAAATGCAGCCATTTCTGACTGCATTTTATAGGTTAATTGTGCCAACTGCGATGTTATTGCCTAAAAAAATCCTATATATAAAATATAGGATTTTTGCAAAAAAAGTCAATAGCTTGTAACATCATCTGCCGTTCCTTGTATATTATCGTATCCACGGTCATCAAATTGTGGCCGGAATAGCCTTTTTGTGAACTTATCATATGCTCTAACATAGAGGATATTACCTGGTTCCATTGTAAGTGGGTCCCACTGTAAGCATATGCAGTAATTAAATCCTAGTCTTTGTGAGAGTGTTTCATCGTAGAGGCAGCGGTATTGTTTTCCGTTTTCTTTGCTTGTCATCAATTCTCCGTATGTTGCGACATAATTTTTAAGTACTTCTCTTTCGTGCCGCCATCTTTCTTTGAACGGGTTATGTTGTGCATTTCCATCTGCTACTACTTCTTCGTTTATATTTTTTATATGATATTTTATATATTTTTCTGCTATAAATTTTATTGTATTTTCTTCTAGTCCTAGTGAATTTACTTTATCGTACAGTTCAGCATTTAGATTCCACAATTTTTCCAGATATTCTGTTCTTCTTAATATTTTGAACATAACGTTAAATGCGTCCATTTCTCCGTTTCTGGCGAGTCCGAATTTTCTCATTCTTTTTATTTTATTGAGCAATTTATGTGCTTTTTTGCCTATTTCTCTTAGTTGTGCATCGTCATCTGTTGAATTAAGTTCATTGTACAGATTATCTATTGTTGTCATTATTTTTGCTGTTTTATTTTTGATTTCGTATTTTTCTAGTCCTATATCTTTAATATTATTTTTATCTGGCGTTTTAATCCATTTATTTTGTTCAAGGTCGAATATGCCTCCGGATATTGCATTTGCATTTATATCTTCTACGTATATTTCTACTGAATATCCGTATATTTTGAGTTTATTATGTTCTTCATTCCATTCATTTTTCTTTGCATTGAAGTATTCTTGTACGAAATCTTTTCTTTCGTCTATTTCTGAAAAGTCCACGATTACATGTAGGTCAATATCTGAATAATTTGACCAATTATAGTTGCATATCGAACCGGTTAGGTATATTCCTTTTCTTTTTATCCAATTAATATTTGCGAAGTCCCAAAAATCGTCAGCTATATCTAATAATTTAAGTCTGACTCTTGGGTTTAGTTTCATTCCGTCCCATATTCTATCGGCAAGGGTATCATTTTTCTTAAACGAGTCTAATTTAACTTCGTTTGGTTCTACTTCTGTTTCGATATTTTCATTCATAACATTAGAATCGTTAATAAATGTTTTATTAGTAGTTCTTTTTATTTGATTTGGCTCAAACACAACAACAGTATTAAGTCTGTCATAATTATCATAAAATATAGCTGAATCATAGCCAAGTTTTTCAAATACTTCAATTGTTTTTATTTTGTCAGCATTTCCATTCAAACACAATTCAGCATATATTCCAGCATCGCCATACTCATTTTCCTTATTGTAATTATATATGGTTCTTGCTGCTACAGGTAACGCTCTTCTATAATATTTTTCATTCCACTCTTCTCCGTAACCGGCCGGTTCATATGCTGCTACAACTGTATCTGCGAATGGCTTTCCTTCATCAAGTTCTGCCATAATTTTTATCAACTGTTGAAGAGTAATTTTATTACTCTTTGTTGTCATTGGGTTTTCAACTCTAAGGTATGCCTCAATTACATTTTTACTAGAATATCCTATTGCCCTTGATTCATAAGGAGTAAAATTGAATCCATACCCCTCATAAGAACCATGTCCTCCAATATACTCTTTACTGAATTCATTAAACACAGCATCAGTACCATGATACATTTTTATTGGCTGACCATTTTCATCTTTCAAAATAGAGTCTCCAAACCAACTTTCAAAAGTATTATCCTCTTCAATAACTTTATTTTCATAAAGCCAATTATTACCTTGCGGCTTTATGCCATTATCAAAATAATTAAATATATCATTAATTACTCTATTTGGATTTGCTTTTCTATATTCTGCCCCACAAACAGTACTGGCATAAAATCTATTTTCTACGTATTTAGTTATTTCTAAAAACACATTTCCATCATGTTCTAAAATGTACTTTTTCAAGTGTGGAATTTGTTTATTTGTTGGCCGTTTTGAAAGTTCTATTCCACCTAAATATCCCAATCTTATATTTCCAATATTTAAAAATTTACCAGGAGTCATTCCTTTTATTTTGGAAATAAACTTGTGGTCTTTAAATGCAATAATTGAACCGTCAGTTAATATATATTTGCTTTCTCCACCTGTTTGCACTTTTTTGGCTAAGTCATTAATATCTTCACTCTCATAAAGCCCATTATTACCTTGAGGTCTTATACCTTCTGAATAATATCTATCAATTTCTCCAATAACATATCTCCAGTTTGGGGCAATATATTTTGCTCCTATTTCCTCTCCATTATCAAAAATATCAAGATAAAGTTTTTCTTCACTGTATGAAGATATAACTTGTCTAAGAACCTCTTCTTGTTCATAAGTTGGCTCTGCTCCAATATCAATGGAATTTTGCAAAACCCTTATGTTGCCCATTTTTATAAAATCAAATTTACTTTTTACCCCTGGTATTAGACATATTTCATTATGCTCGCTTGGAGTATATACAACAACGCCATTAGAAAGTATAAAGCCTCTACAATTTTTATAGTATTCTCCATGAGAAAACAATTTCATTGCAATATCATTAAGTTCTTGTGGATTATTTAAATCATAAGTGTTTTTTTCATAAAGTTCATACGTTTCAAATTTTCCACTTCCGTTTTCTATACACGTTTGCAACATCTGTTCAGCCATGTCTTTGCCAAACAAATCAACTAGGTCATCATATAGTAAATTTTGGTCTCCTATCATATAATGAAATGTATCATTATCAAAATAGTCAACCCCAAATGTTACATATTCTGTATAATATTGATGCCTTACTTCTTCAGAATCTTCAAGTTCACAATCTTGAAGCCATTCTTGATATTCTTCCTCATCAAAATACCATTCATATTCTACCAGCCCTACATCTGATAAATCCACTCCATTAAGTCTATTTTCATTTATATGGAAAAAATCATTGTTGCCTCCTTCGCCACCAATTTCAAATTCATCTTTTTCATAAGGAGGTTTATTATCAGCAATAAAAGGTTTATGACTAGTTTGTTCACTAGCCATAAGCCTTTTAATATTAAACAAATTATCTTCTTTTATATAAATTGTCTTCTTCATTAAATTAATACATTAACAATTGTCACATATTGGATATTGCAAATCGCTTTCATAGTTATATTCTTCCCCAATAAATTCTCCTATTTGCGTGTAATCAATCCAAGGCTCATCATCAGATTTATTGTAATTAAAAGCAGTACCTTGGCATACATAAGGAACGGTCTGCATACCAATTATTTCCCCATCTTGAAACTCTCCTGTTTTATATTCATAAAGATAATTTGTTTCTTCAGCATCATCGTGATACTTTTTTAAGAAATCTTCGTCATATTTTTTCAAATCCATAGTAATATTTTACTTTTTGCTAATAATATATTATTTATATAATAAATATATGTTTCTCAATGAAAAAAACTATTATAATATCTGAAAATGCTTTTAAAAAAATAAAAAGTTTTATTATTAAAGAGGCTATTGGTAGCAACCCAACATTTGGGCAAGGTAGAAATGTAACAAATTATAAACCATATCTTGATAGCATTGGAAAAATAGATAATCTTCATAAGGACAGATATAAAGATTATGAATTGGATAAAGCATGGAATGATTGGAAAAATACTGGATATAATAAAAATTCAGATGAATACTTAATATACCTTTCAAATTTCAAAAATTTCATGTTTGGTAATGGCGGCTTTTTAAGAAATTTATCATATGTTGGCGACCGTTTAAATGGACCATTGCACTCTCTAATATTGGACCCAAAATGGGTACAATCATTAAATGGAAAGCCATCATGGAAATATTCAGATTTAAATTCCGGAGAAGGCGGGGATGAATTTCATTGTTTTTATACTACCATTTTAAAATTATTTCAAAATCCTGCAATATGGAATGATTTTTTCTTTAATCCATATTTTAAAGAATATAAAGAAAAATATGACTCTATAAGAAATAAAATAACATCTATAATGAAAACAAATAAAGAGTCTTATGAAACACAATATAAACCTTTATTGCCAATGGAAGAATATAAACAGTTGAACTTCTTTATGAACGAAATAAACCAAGATACCAAAAAGGTAGAAAAAGGCATAAATTGTAAACCAGATTTATTCTATGACCCGCAATTTGGTTCAAATGATGATTATCTTGATAATGATGATGAAGAATATTAAAAATAAAAAGGAACGATATACCTGTTGACACAAGCCGCTCCTTTTAAATAAAAATGCAAAAATGAGGAATTGTATATGCAATACCTCATTTTTTTACGTGTCTATCCGATATTTATATAAAAATATAAAACAATATGAAATACTTAAAACTTTTTAAAACAACAGCTCAGTATGAAGAAGTTAGGCAAAACTAAGTTTTGCCTAATGTTTCTCTATGTGAAGATGCTCCAACTACCGTGCATTACAGTCCTTATGCGCATGATTATTCCCAAGACTATTTAACCTTTGTAGCAAAAGAAGATAGTACATTTAAGCTCGTTTATAATAGCGTTAGTTATTCACTTGACGAAGGTGAAACATGGACGGAACTTGCAAGTAATACAGATTCACCAACTGTCACAAGTGGAAACAAGATAATGTGGAAAGCAACGTTAACCCCAAATCAGTATGCTGGTATTGGTGAATTCTCTTCAACGGGTCAATTTGACGTTCAAGGCAATATTATGTCATTGCTATATGGTGATAACTTTAAAGAGCAAACGAGCTTAAGTGGAAAGAATGGCGCGTTTGCATATTTATTTAGTGGTTGTACAAATCTTGTAAGCGCTAAAAACTTATCATTACCTGCTACAACGTTGGCAGAATCATGTTATAATAGTATGTTCTATCGTTGCACCTCGTTAACGACAGTGCCTAAATTACCTGCTACCACATTGGTAAGTGCATGTTATAATAGTATGTTCAGTGGTTGCACCTCGTTAACAACAGCGCCTGAATTACCTGCTACAACGTTGGCAGACTACTGTTATAGTAATATGTTCCAAGGTTGCAAATCGTTAACGACAGCGCCTGAATTACCTGCTACAACGTTGGCAAACGGCTGTTATAATTATATGTTCGCTGGTTGCACCTCGTTAACAACAGCGCCTGAATTACCTGCTACAACATTGGCAAAAGTATGTTATAATAGTATGTTCAGTGGTTGCACCTCGTTAACGACAGCGCCTGAATTACCTGCTACAACGTTAACAGGCTCCTGTTATACTGATATGTTCAATGGCTGTAGTAAATTGAATTATATTAAGGCAATGTTTACCACAGAACCAAGTTCAACTTATACGTCAAATTGGGTAAATGGCGTTGCAAGTAGTGGCGCATTTGTTAAAAACAGCACTGCAACGTGGACAAGTGATTGTGGGCCATCAACTTTTCCATGCAATTGGACAGTTGATACAGCATCAAGTTAAATTAATATATAAAAAATAACATTTTAACATTTGCCACTTTATATAATAAAGTGGGGCGGATAAAAAGGTATCATAACATTTAACAAAAAAATCTGCAAGAAACGATGAGGTTCTTGCAGATTTGCATATTTATTCAAAAGGAGCAGCTTGTGTCAACAGGTATTCATTCCCAAAATAAAAAGGACTACTTATCATAGTCCTTTTTTCTATATGCTTCCAATTCCTCTTTGTATCTATCTGTATTAACAAACCCGCAGCAATTTAATTCTGGGCAAAAACCGCAATAAACACAATTTCTTACCATTTTGTCTGCCATAACAGGGTCAAACTCTCTTATTTTATCCTTTACCATTTGCCAAGCTTCCCTTGTTTCCTTTGATGCGCATGTACATAACCTTTTTCTTGATATATTTTTCAAAGTTTGCGCATTAACGACAAAATCTTGGTCATTTGGTGTTCCTTGCGGCAATTCATCTCTATCACAATCTAATTTTCGTCTATCTTCACGCTGTGAATGGATAAATGGCAATGTAAAATCATGACGGAGTAACAATTTGTTATCTGCATGTCACCATGCAGTTCAGACTATCTCATCAGCCTAATAAATATTAGGTTGTCGTGCGCTTCCATCTGTGCTATATCAGATGTACTGGGCTAAACTCATCACCCATAGTCGTTACAATTATTATGGAACAATATATACTTTGTTGTTTAATTTGTTAGTAATTTTATATATTCCAATCATAATCACGGTATTTTCTATTTAAAATATAATATAAATATTAATAAAGTAAATAGACTTCCACCGTTAGCTAATTATATAATTAACCCTGTACTTGCAATCATACAGTTCACACGATTTTCATCACAACATTACTGTTGTGAGGCACTTACATTTAATGCACTCCGCACCATTGTCTAAGGTTTTTAAATGAAATAAGATATTCGACAAGTTTAATTGGAGAATGCTCTGCCAGAAGCACGCCAGCCTTCCAATTATTGCTAGGCTCCTTATCTATTGGCTCTTTGCCTATTGTGCGTCTGGCGGCATTTAAAGCGCGTTTCCAGGGTGTTTCTTGTGTTACTTCAACCGTTGTCTCTATGTTCATGTTCTTTAATCTTTTTAACTATGTTATTTACCTTCTTCTTTGCTCATATTTTTTTAAATCGTTTTAATATTAACTCCAACTGCCTTTAAAATATCTTTCACCATTTCAAAATATCCCTCTTCAAGTGGTTTTGATAATTTAAAAACGCTTTCACCATTATTATTTGTTATTTCAAAAAATTCATTGTTATTTTCAATATAAAAGCCATTTTCGCTTCTAAAGAACAATTCTTCGTTAATTGCCTCTAAATCAGCATTTTCTAATTTTTTATATTCATATTTCTTTTCTTTTATGAGTCTATTTAATGCTTTTCCTTGTGATGAATCTTCCCTAAAAAGTAAATAATCCCCTACTGGAATATCATTGTATTGATATTGTGTACCATTTGAAAAAACTACCTTTAAAATTTTTAGTTTATTTTCTTCATCTATGCACTCGCTATATGGTATATTACTTGAGTTATACCAAGTTTTCTCCACATTTTTTCCGTCTTCATTTTTAATATATATGCTAAATTTTTTTGACATGATGTTTAATTTTTTTTGTTTTATTTTGTTCAAATTTTTGAATCAATCCAATATAACGTGCCAAGTGGTTTATTCATTGGTTTGACAGTAGCCAAATCAAGCCCTATTGTCCTTGCAAAAACCTTTCGTACTGTTGGAATAAAATAGCCATAAAATTTGTTATTTTTTGTTAGACATGAATAATCATATCTTTTATAAACGAATTTCTTTTTATTCATAATTTTCCCTATTAAATGATTTGAGAACGGGGAATCTTAAAAGTTCATCATTTGTTTCCCCGAAATAGCAAACTGTTGCCATTTTTCCTATATATTTTTCTTTATTTTCCAATATTTCTTTACATACTTCATCCGGAAAACTTAAAGTTGCGTTGCATAATTTTCCATTCTTGAGCCTAATTGTTACGCTTTCAGCCATCGTCTTTGTTTTTCCAAGGTTTACGTCAACAACCTCAAACTCATCATCTTGGAACTTCTTATATTTTAATAGATTCTTGCTTCTTTTATGCTCATATGGTTTATCTAGCCTTATTATTGCTCCTTCATAACCATCATCTATAAATTGATTAAAATATTTTTCTACTTCTTCTTTTGAATTGATTTCAAATGTTGGCACAACCACCGCTGTTTTCAAATTTGAAAATATTTCTTTTATAATACTGATTCTTTCGGAAAATGGCATATTTGGTTCGTTATCAAACCATGCATCATATACAAAGTATTTGACGGTACTTTCTATATTTTCTTTATCTTTTTCATCGATTTTTTGTTTTTTAACTAAAGAAACAATTTTATTGAAATCATCGTGCAAATCATGGTTATAAAGCTCGCCATCAACGTGCATATTAGGAAAATTCTCCAATATAGAAGATAGTTCGCTTTCAATATGCTTGGTGGAATAAAACATTTTGTTTCTTCTACTTATTGAAGTAACTCTATCATTATCAGACATTGACATGTTGCATCTTATACCGTCCAATTTTGGCTGAATAAATTTCATATCTTTAGCATAAATGCCATCATATACTTTTGCCAGCATTGGCGGGTTGAAGGATATTTTATCAACGTCTTCAATGTTAATGACAAAGTTTTCTTTCTCTATTTTCCGATTCCATATTGATTTTGCTTCCAATAAAGTTTGTTGATAATCATCGGTTTCATTTTTCTTGCCTTTATTTTTTCCAAAACAAAAAACTTTGTCTGATTGTTGAACTGTACCGTCTACAAGTCCAAACTCGGTCCAATAATAATTTTCTTCGACTATTATTTTCCAGAAATTAATTTTTTTATTATTATTTCTTTTATATAAAACTGGTAAACACATGATATATAATATTATTTATAATATATTAGGTAATTATATACCTGTTGACACCAATAGTGTCTAAGGATTTATTATATTGACGTTTCATAGGGTGACTAATGCCATTGCCCTCACCGTCCATCAAACCGCCTACCTACGGTCCGTTATTTCTTCAGCCTTTTCCTCAAAGCCTACCAAGGCTTGAGGGTTTAAGGCGAACTTCTTAATGTTTGTTGCAGCATTAATGTCTCTATCGTGATGCTCACCACAAATAGGACAAACCCATTCGCGGTCTGACAACTTCAAGTCACTCTTAACATAACCGCATTTGCTGCAAGTCTTTGAACTTGGTTCAAACCTACCAATAAATATCAAGTTCTTCCCAAACCAGTCACTCTTGTACTTAATTTGCCTAACAAATTCTCCCCAAGAGGCTGATTGAATGCTTTTTGCAAGGTTGTGATTCTTCATCATACCTTCAACATTAAGATTCTCAAGACATATTGTATCAAATCTATTAACAAGGTCTGTTGTTAATTTATGAAGGAAGTCATTACGCATATTGGTTATCTTACGATACTGTCTTGCAACCTTAAGTCTCATTACCTCGTGTCTCTTTGAATCTCTTACTGTTCTTGCAAACCTATGTTGTAGCAATGCAAGTCTTGCTTGACAATGCTCGTAATATTTTGGATTTGAGCATTTAGTTCCGTCAGATAGAATTGCGTAGTCCTTGATGCCCAAGTCGATTCCAACACTTGTACCTTCAGAAATCTTGGCTTTCGATTTCATCTGTTCTTCTGTTTCCACGACTATTGAACACCAGTATTCTCCACATTTATCCCGACTGACGGTAAGAGTGCCTATCTTTGATGTTGACAAGTCAAATGGCTTATTCATACATAGTTTAACCCATCCACACTTTGGTATCTTAACCTTCCACTTGTCAAAGTCAAAGTGTACGGCTGCAATGAACTTTGCAACATCCTTTGAATGTTTTCTTGATTTGAACTTTGGAAATCCTTTCTTTGCTTTAAAGAACTGTGTATAAGCATTATCAAGGTTGCGTAATGATTGTTGTAGACATTCATTTGGCACTTCCTTCAACCAAGTATACTCATCTGTTTGTTTCAATGTTGTTAGTTCTTTTGCAAGTTCAAAGTATGTTACTGTTTTATGCTCATTTGTCCAAGCCTTTGTCTTTTTATCAAGACCCCAATTATATATGAAACGAGCACATCCAAAAGTTTTTGACAATTGGATTTGTTGTTTTACTGTTGGTTTTATTTTGTACTTGAATGCTCTTTTCATAATAATTATTAATCTTTTCTATTAATAAATATTACGAAGCTTTGAAAAATACTTGTTTTTATAAAAAAATATAAACTTTTTTTGTTAATGAAAGCTAGAGCACATATACAAAGTATATGTTAAAACATAAATGAGCAACCCAATTGATATTTAGAGTCAACAGGTATATAATTCCCATATATTATTATTAAAATATAATAAATTAAAATTTAATATAATATATAAAATTATTTTATTTAATATTACAAATATACATTTTTTTTGAAAAAAAACAAAATTTTTAACTTGATTTTTTTTATTTTTTCCTTATTTTTTATAAAAAGAGAAATTATGAGTGAGAAAAAAAATTATTCTTTTGAGTTACAAGGTGTGCTATCATATATGATAGACATATTGGCAAATGAGTTTCCAGTTGATATTTTTACGCCGGAATATCTTATTGTATCAATTCTTGATACTAAGAAATGTCATGCTAATATGTTTTTAGACAATTATTTAATGTCTGAAAATATGGAGGAATTAAGGGAAATTTATACTTCTGTTCTTAGGGAGAATAAAGTCCCCATTTTAAAAGACAAGAATAAAGAAAAAGTAGAATTTAATTTTGAATTAAATAAAATCATGGAAAAAGCCGAAGTTGAAGCTAATAAATTAGGTTCTTCAAGTATAGGAACTGAACATATTTTATTATCAATATTAAATCCGGAAAACGAAATAAAGATTAGAGATGTTTTTACAACAGTTGGAATAGATTATGAATTAATATTCAACAAGTGTAAAGATAGCAGAAAGACAGTAATAAATAATAGAAAAAATGCTTTCATAAATAATAAAGGAACTAATCAGCAAACTCCAAAAATGATACCATTAAAAAGCGAAATTAATGCAACAATTACAGTTGGTGATGCAGAATATATTTCAAAATATACAACAAATATTAATAATTTGGTCAAAGAAAACAAAATAGATGATTTGGTTGGCAGAGAGAAAGAAACCAATCAAATCTTAAAAGTACTTTCAAGAAGGCGTAAAAATAATGTTGTATTGGTTGGCCCCGGCGGAGTTGGAAAAACAGCAATAGTTCAAAATTTAGCAAAATTAATAGAATCCGGCAACGTGCCAAGTTTTATGGAAGGTAAAAAGCTTGTAATGTTGGATATAATGGCATTAGTAAGTGGGACACAATTAAGGGGTATGTATGAAGAAAGAGTGAATGGTTTATTTAAGGAATTAAAGAATAGTAAAAAACATATATTGTTTATTGATGATATTCATACTGTTTTAAAAAGTGGGTCGAGGGATAATGATAAAGACTTATCAGGAATGTTGGGAGAAATATTATTAAACGGGGATGTGAAAATAATAGGAACTACAACAAATAAAGAATATAGAAATTCAATAGAAACTAACCCCGGTATTTCTAATAAATTCCAAAAAATTATGATTGAACCATCAACAGTAGATGAAACCATTGAAATACTTAAAAAAAATAAAAAATATTATGAAGAATATCATAATGTAGAATATACAGATGATGCCATTAAAAAGTGTGCAGAATTATCAGAAAGGTATATTACAGATAGAAAATTACCAGACTCAGCATTTGATATATTAGATTTATCTGGTGCATATGTTTCATTAATTAAAAACGAATCACTTGAATTTTCAGAATTAAAGAAGAGGCTTTCCAAAATAGAAGAAGAAAAAAATGAAATATTAAATAACGGGGACTTTGAAAAAATAGATGCGTTAACAATAGAAGAAAATGACATAAAGAAAAGAATCAGCGATTTCAAAAGGAATAATAAAAAGAAAAAACAAATAGTAGTTAATTCTAATGATATTTTAAACACAGTATCAGATTCCACAGGAATTCCAGTAACAAAATTGTCTAATAGTGAAAAAGAAAAAATTGCTCATATTGATAAAAAACTTAAAGAGGATATAGTTGGGCAAGATGAAGCAATAGACGAGATTTGCAAAATTATCAAGAGGAATCGTGTAGGACTTGGAAGTAAGAAAAAATGTTCAGCGGCTTTCCTATGTTGTGGAAAAAGTGGAGTTGGAAAGACATTTTTAGCTAAAAGATTGGCAGCAGAAATCTTTGGGGATGAAAATGCAATGATTCGAATTGATATGTCGGAATATTCTGAAAAAAATTCAATAGCAAAATTAACTGGAACGGCCCAAGGTTATGTCGGATATGAAGATGGAGGCATTCTTACAACCGCAATCAAAAATAAGCCATACTCTGTTGTTTTATTGGATGAAATTGAAAAAGCTGATGAATCCATTTTCAATTTATTCTTACAAATATTTGATGAGGGAAGATTAACAGAAAGCAATGGTACTGTTGTTAATTGCAAGAATTGCCTTTTTATTATGACATCAAATATTGGAGCAAAACAAGCTTCTGAGTTAGGAAAAGGCATTGGATTTGTAACAAATGAAGCTGACAATAAAAAAGCAATTATTGAGAAAGAGCTAAAAAGCAAATTTACTCCAGAATTTTTAAACAGAATTGATAAAATTGTTTATTTTAACTCATTAACAGACGATAATTTAAAAGATATTGTAAACTTGGAAATTAAAAAATTAAACAAGCGTTTAAAAGAAATTGACTATAGCATACAATATGATGATAAAGTAGTAAACTTTATACATGAACAAGCGGTAAAGCAAAAAGAATATGGAGCCAGACCAATTATAAGGTTAATACAAAATAATTTAGAAGATTCAATTACTGATTTGCTGCTTGAGAATGAATATGAACCGGAATATGTATTCAGTGCAACATGTAATTCGGGCAAAATAGAGATTAAATAAATTTTCTCATAATTTCTACATAATATTTTTAAAAATGGTAGAGATAACATTTTAAAAGCTCTCTACCATTTTTTGTTAAAAAATCTAAAAATAAGTATAATATTCATAAATTTTTTATATATAAAATATAATTTGTGTATATTTGCAACCGTAATATTATATCACTATGATGATAGAATTACAAAATAAACTAGTTGATAACAATTTAACAAGGGAAGAAATACTAGAAAATGTAAAAATTGAAAAGACGACATATAATGATGCAATGAAATTAACTGAATTGTTAACAAAATGCTTTGGTATACCAACGCAATATGAAGCATTAAGACAGTTAATATATTCAAATGCACAACTTGACGAATCTGTAAAGGTAGTTGATAAAAGAAATGGTGATATATACGGATTTTTAATATTTAGTCTATTTCCAATACATATTGGCTCTCCAATAATGCATATAAATGCAAAATTGGGCGGATTTTTAATTCAGTTTAAACAAATAAATGGACATTCATTTATATTGGATGAAAGATTAAGAGGAACTGGAATAGATAAAAAAATGCTATTATATAATAAAGAATTTGTTGACAAATTCGATTTTATATGGTGCGCCGTTGAAGAATCTTTAAAAAGTGTATCTTACTGGCATAAATTAGGATTTATTGATATATTTGTTACTGATGAGGCCACATTTTTAATTAAACCAAATAACGAAGAAATGATAAATATATTTAAATCTAAAGAATTGGAAAAATTAAATGGCTAAAAAGAAAAAGAAAACGTCTCTGACAATATTTATTTTATATTAAATGAATTAGAATGATGAAAAAAATCATTATAAAAGAAGGCAAAGAAAAACTTTTGTATGAGGAAGCTGTTATAGAAGAAATGTTTAATGGGTGGGGAGAAAAAGTTAAATCTATAAAAGACTATCTAGATAAGCATTTCGCAAGAGCCAATGCTACTACATTTGGAGAAGACGGTATGCCAACCATTCAAAAAGTAGTGGCTTGGCTTGATGACTATAAACAAGTGGTTAAAACCCTTACAGACGTTCAATTATTCTATATAATACAAGACAAATTTAAAAAAATATTACCGGATAAAAATGAAAGAGATAAATTTATCATACAGGTAATAAAAGATTGGTACAACCATAAAATAAGCAAAAATAATTCATTATCTGCTTACTAGAGAAATCAATGACTAAGTGGTAAAGCGTAACAGATAGCTCAATCTCACGTATTCTGTTACCCACATTACGTTAAATAATAACGTAATGGCCACGTTTAAATTTAATAAAGATGAGACAAAAGAAAACATTATTAACGATTGCAGCACTAATCAGTGCATTTTTGATTTCTGTATCTCTTCCATTAAAATCAACTAAATTACAATTTAATGGAGAAACAGGAGAAACTGAAGTTCTAAAAGATTCAATTGTAATAGAATCAATTAGTCCTAAAGATAGCCTAAAAGACAAATTAATAATAGAAGTGGAAAACTATATATATAATAATTTTCCAAAAGTAAAAAAAGAAATTCCAACATTAATTGTTGAGCATGGCCTTGAACATAAAATAGATATTTTATTTATGATGGCTCAAACCCAAATAGAAACGCAGTATGGGACAACAGGAGCCGGAAGAGAAGCATCAAGGCGTTCACTTTTTGGCGTGGCAACAAAAAGGTATCAAACTTATAAAAATGCGTTTGAAGATTATGTTAGAGTCCTTAAAAAGTTTTATTTGACAAAAGGTAAAACTGAGGAACACCTAATGAGAAAGTATACGACTTCTGGAGGCTTAAGATATGCCGGAGACCCAAATTATGAAAAAGAGTTGAGAAATGCATATAATGTCATTAAGAAGAAAACTAATATAGAAATTTTACAAAAAGAATATAGGCTAATCAATGCATAAACAAAAAGTTTGGCAAAACGCCAAACTTTTTTTATTTACCCCAATGATTCTGAAGCAGAGCTTCAAGTTCTTCAGGAGTTTTACCTGCATATGGGTTGTTTTTCATGATGGATTTCTTTTTATCCACTGGTTCTACAACGTCTGCCTTTGGAGCAAAACCTTTTGATTTTTCTGCTGCAAAATAGTCAAAATCGGAATCATCATTGTCATTTGGGTCATCATACTTCAAATACTCAGCCTTTTGAGCAGCCGTCATTTTTCCCATTTTTTTAGCTTCTCTATCTCTAAAGTATTTTTTCATTGCCCTTGCTCTAGCGCCAAAGTCTTTTCCAAACTCAGCTTTAATTGCATCATCCTTTGCTTTTTGCAATTTTGTCCCCTCAGCACTATCCGTAATATCTGGTGCATCTAAAAATCTATCAAATGCATCTTGCCAATTTTCTTCATTTAAAATTTTTACAACAGACTCCTTTATAATATTATGTAAATCGCTTTCTGTTATTCTGATTATTTGATTAGCCATTGTTTATCTTCTATTTCTAATGTTATGATTATTATTTCTATAAATATTGCCACCTTGCCTAAAGTTATCATTTCTTCTGGGATTTATGTTGTTTCTATGCCTATCAAAATAATTCCTCCTATTATCATAACTATGATGCCTGCGGTAATCCATATTATCAAATCTATAATGAGACATATGAGCTGGATTAAAATACATATAAGGCCTTGAATATCTATAATAATAAACCGTATTATTTACATAGTATGGATAATAATACCAACCATTATATGAATAATAAGCGATAGTACCATTTACATAGTATGGGCTTCCATATCTGACAACAACATCAATATCAACATCACCATCTTCATAAGCAAAAGCTGTTGATATGCATGATGTGGTTAAAGCCAACGTACTAAATAGCATAAATAATATAAAAATAATCTTTTTCATAATGAATTTAAGTTAAAAAAAGTTATTTAGCCCATTTCTTTACATTCTGAGCAAATATGGCCCTCTTTTTAGTTATAGGATTTTTTGAATGGGTTAATTCTTCAGTAGATTTGCCCGTTCTTTTTTTTGTTGCTGTAAATTTTCCTTTATTTTCAGGTTTAATATGAATGCTATTTTCAGTAACTGGGTCATTTTCATTCCTAATATCGCCGGCTTCTATGTATTCATGGCTTGCCCTGAGTTCTCTTAGTAATCCGCCCAAAAAGTTTGCAGCTCTCTTATAGCCACTTTGCAGCATTAAGCCTGCCACATTCATAGTTTTATTTTCAAAATCTTTCAAAGTTTCCAAATACAAATCAAGTTCATGCCTTGCAAATTGTTTTTGGTCAAATACTGCCTCATTTATGTTTTTATTTGAGGTGACATTTTTTATTGCCTCATTTACCAATTCCCTTAACTCGTTTTCGGTTAATGAATAAGTTTCTTTACCGTTTGACACAGTTACCCTATTTTCAAGCATTTTGCTTCTAAGGCGTTGTTTTAAGTTCTCTTTGATGGTAAAATCAACCAGATATAGTTTGCGCTGCATATCGCTTAAAAATGCCTCCGTGTCGCTTCTCATACCAATATAATCATCGCCTTCCTTCTTAAGTTTTGAATAGAAATCATTTGTAGATGATATAACTTTTTCAACAAATGACTTAAGATTTTCTACATTTTCATTTCCGCCTTTTAAAATATTTAAAGGAAATTTACCTGAAATCGATTGTTCAACTTCAGCAATTTTATCTTGATAATCAGAGATTAATTCGGCTATATCATCACATAACTCATGTTGAGGCAAATTTTTTGAACTCCAATGTAGCTGCTTTATTAGACTTTTGTATACCTCAAGCTCGTTAATAAAATCAATTATATATTTCTTCATTTTTTATTTTTTTATATAAATATTTATATAAAAAATAAATTGTAAATATTATGACAAAATTATTAAAAATAGGAGCAGAATATATCCCAAATTATACAGTAACGTTGCAGGATGGAAGTAAAAAACAAGAACCTTGTGTAATGTTTTATTTTGATTCTGACGCAAAAACGGCAAATATGGTGGCTGGCTCTGGCGTAGCCAAAGGGTTGAAGGCTGCTGGTGATGCTGTTGTCAAAGCTATCAAAGTTGACAAATATAAAGATTTTATTTATGGACAAAAAATGTTCCCTAAAATATTATCAGAATTTGAAAAATATGGGTACGTATATGATACAAATAGCCTTAATACTTTAGAAGCCAATGTAGAGCAAGAAATTAATAACGTATTAACTGGAGACGCATCAAGTAAAATCTATGCTGATAATACATCATTTATAGATGATATTATAAAAGCAATGGAAGAAAATATGAATGACCCAAAATTTATGAGTTATGTTAATGCAGTTGGAAGTATTCAATATGTTGGTGATGATGTTTTAAGTAAAGTAACAAAATTATCATATAAAAATACCGTTATGGTATTGTCTCAGTGGGTTAATGCCGGGAATTCAGGAGCTCCTACTTATTTGGCCACAAAAAGACAATGGTCAAAATTCTTTAATCGTGATGTAAATCCTGGCGCAACTCCATTATACATTGTTAACCCAAAAGATGTTGTGCATAGGAGTGTAAAACAAACGATGAGGGATTATGGTGTATCACAAGCTCAATATGATGCAAACCCAATGATTAGAAAACAAATTGATACGCTTACAAACGATAAAGATTATGGAAAATACAACAATCATTCATTTGGTTTAAATGGTATTAGTCCATATTACGATTATAGCCAAACATCATTGCAAGCTGGCGCACAAAGCAATTATGATTTTGATAACATCAGCATGGGCAACGTTGACAAAGATAAAGACAAAGCAGAAGATGAGAAAAGAGGAGATATTTTGGCAGCAGCAACTGGGTCAGATTCAAGAATAAATGAAACTGATATAATTAACAACTTAAAGGAATATGCCATAAAGAATAATAACACAGATTTGATAAATATATTAAATGGTAAAGGCAATATAATAACAAACGCAATAGAATATTTGGCAGAAAATTCAAAAACCATCCTTCGTGAAGTTGACGAAAATAAAAAGAAATTATATGAAGGCGTTCTGGTTGCATTAGTTTTAAAAAGGCTTCAAATAAATATAGATTATTCAGATAACCTCATTATGAAAAATATGAGTAAACTTAAAACATATGGAGGCTTAAATAAACAAGCATTCTATGATGTTGGCTCTGACTTCGAAAATATTATTTATATTGTAAATGGAATAAATGAATCAGTTAGTGATAATACATTTATGTGGATGCTTAATGCACTAGGTATATCAGTTGAAGAATTTAAATCTATGCCAAATACCGAAGAAGAAGCAAATGAAATTAAAAACGGAATAAAAGAATCATTCATTAAAACGTTTAACAAGTTACTAAAAGGATAAATAGTCATGGAATTGTTTAAAAAAATAGCAAATAAATTATTAAAAGAAGAATTTGAACAAGACGGTAATTTCTATGTTTATCATGGCACACAAGATACTGCATTAGATGGTATATCAAAACTTGGGTTTGAAAGATTTTTTACATCATCTAATGGAGGAAATATGTATGGCGCCGGATTATATTCCACATATAAATTATCTACGCAGGGCCAAAACGCAAGAGGTGCTTACGGCCATTTAATGTTTAAGCTTAGAGTAAAAAGCCTCAGAAATTTTATTATATATGACCCAGATATAGCCATAAAAGTATATGGAAATGCAAGTGTGGAATATCAACTGAAGAAAATATTATCTCCAGAAACATTTGAAAAATTAAAGCAACAGCATAATTATCAAAAAATTATCAACTCAAGAGGAGACCAAATAACGAGTACATGCGCTCTCGCTTTATGCGAATATTTGAATTATTATGACCAAGAAGCCTCATATAAAATAAATGGTCTAATATTTTCCGGTAACCATGACGGATGGGTATGCTTTATAAAAGACTTTAAAAATGCATATCCAGTAGAAATAAGCAATGACTGTGGAAGAACATGGAGCAAATTTAAAGGTAAAGAAACTTTGAAAGAATTTGGAATCGATGATGTTGACCTCAAATTTCAACTTGGAAAACATAATTATAAATTAATGCAAGAATTAGACGATGTTCCATTTTATTTTATAAACGGTTTTGCAAAAGTTAAAAAAGCAAACAAATATAACTTTTTATATAGGAAAAAACCATTAGCACAAGGAGTAATAAGCCCCGTTTGGTTTGATAACGCACCAGAAACATTTACAAAAAGAGGAACATGTACCGTTATTGTTGATGGGGAAACATATATAATAAGACTTGACCCAAAGACTAATTTATTCTATGTATATTATTCAGATGGAAGATACTTATGCAGACTTGATTTCTTTGATAAATTCTTAATGAACATTAATAATCAAGACTTGGATGATGAAGATGAAGAATTTTAAGCCATATATTATATATTAAGGCAATGATATAGAAGTTGGCACAAACGCCTAAAACTCCATCTATCTTGCTGCTTCATAGGGTTCGTAACCTCTTCCCTCCACAGCCTTTACACCCACTTGCCAATGGGCTTTAATTCGTTATTTTCTACACTCCGACAAGGTTCTGCTTGTCGAAGGCAATATTCTTGATATTAATTGCAGCGTTAACGTCCCTATCAAGATGTTCACCACATTGAGGACATATCCATTCACGGTCTTTCAACTGCAACTCTTGAT
>Ga0247611_10000718_pt1 | contig 64827 bp, 70 predicted proteins | sample 177DNAGHGhighgp2_FD_192422 | JGI IMG/M metagenome (GOLD analysis project Ga0247611, IMG submission 192422) | Sheep rumen microbial communities from Palmerston North, Manawatu-Wanganui, New Zealand - 1770 DNA GHGhigh gp2 | ecosystem: Host-associated > Mammals > Digestive system > Stomach > Rumen...
AATCTAGTCATCCCGACTGACAAAAGAAAACGCTGATAATCAAGGTAACTTACCTGATAATCAGTGTTTTCTTTTTTTTCTTGATTGCCCATTAAGAGGCGTCAGTAAAGATACGGTTCTCTGAAAATCGGTGCAAGGCGAGTGCAATGAAGCTTGCTTCGATTGCCGAGCCGCAGCCCGATTTATTTAAACGTACTCTATTGACGAGCCTTTCTTCAGCGCGACTTGCGCTCCGTCTATTGTTAGTGATATAGCCATAAGTTAAGCGGTTGATTTACTGCAAAGGTAAACCAACCGCCTTGACTCTTAAAAGACGTTGCCGATAAATTGGAATTTACTGACTGACAGAGGTTAACCTGTAAATACATTATCTTAACTTTTTTTGAATTTGTCCTGCTATCAGATATTTCGTGAATTTTTTACTCTCTCATTCAAAATTTCGCACAAGTCCTTCGGCTTAATCGTCAAACCATCTGCGGGAAGTGCTTCTTGTGAACCAGCCACACTCTTGTTGAAGCGGCGAACGGCACGCCCAGCCTTGCTAGCATCTTCAAATTTGTGCAACTCTACGTTTTCTTTGTATTGTATGCCAATCAACTTTGTCTTTCCCCTTTCTGTTCCCACTTTCGTGAGATAGAAGCGTTCTACATCAGCAAAGTGAACTTCATAAGTCTTTAAACCACTATTCATAATGATTCTATCATCCGTAATCATATAATATGGTGTGTGGGTTATTCTTTCTTTCAATATGAGAAATAACATGAAAAGTCCGCCTCCGCCAAAGAATAAGATGCCTGCCCATACAATGAATGATTGTTCTCCATGCAGAAGCATGAAAATTCCTATTGCAACAAACACAAAACATACAGCCATTAAGGCTATGTTTTTCCAAATTGAATGATATATTCTGATATCTTCCATAAATTCCGATTTATCGTTCTAATAATGGTGCAAAGGTAGGCATTTTTCCGCTAGCTGCACTTGTTTTTCGGACTTTTGTTATTCATCAGCCGTTGGTAGTCGTCTTGGGCTTGGTTGGCTATCGCCTTCTTCCTCCTTGCAAGGCATAGTGCAAGTGAACTTGCCCTCTGCGCTTGCTTCGTTCGTCAGTTGATGCCGAGATCGCCGGTCATGGTGTTCACGGTGACGAATGGCTCGTTGAGCTTGTGACTGCGCCAGCACTGAGGAAGCAGTGATCGTGCGGCTCACATCGGCGTTTCGCAGCGAGCCGATATTATTTGTGCGCCGCGCATTGTCAAGGGCGTTAATCAGCGGACTATTAACGCTTGAAATTATCTAAATTATTGAGTGCCCATCCTATAAGTTCTCCCAAGATGGGCATTAAACTTTTGCCGAGGTCTGTTAAGGAGTATTCCACTCTCGGTGGTATCTCAGCATATAGGTATCGCTCGACCAAACCATCATGCTCAAGGCTCTTGAGCGTGTTGCTCAGCACTTTCGACGATATGTCGGGGATGGCTTTGCTGAGTGCGTTGAAGCGCGTCCTCTCGTTCTCTGACAATATACACAATATCAATATAGGCCACTTGCCCGAAATGTGCGAAAGCACATTGCGAATGGGACAATGTGCGATGTCGGTATATTTTTTTAAATTTTCTTGTAGTGGTAATGCGTTCATTTTCAATATTACTTACTTTAAGGAAACTGCCTCACTTTTAGGTAACTTCTTGCAAGGGTTGAAAAAAAGACTTACCTTTGCGGTATCAAAAGTAAAGCGGATTTCCACTGCAAAGTTAGTATAATTTTTAAAACATAGCAAATCATGAGTGAATTAAAAGTTTTGAACAGCGGCGATAAGTTCGCCCACACCTCGGTAGGAAAGGTGCTTGGCTTCGAGGGCAAGCAGTTTGTAAAGGATGTGGTAGGTGCCACATCGTGTGAGATTTCTTTTGGCACACTGCCCACAGGCGTTGCCGTTCCCTTCTATCACAGCCACAAGGAGAACGAGGAGAACTACATCATCCTCTCGGGCGCAGGTCGTTTCCAGGTGGACGATGAGGCGTTCGACATCGCCGAAGGCTCGGTGGTGCGTGTAGCCACCAACTGCGACCGCAACATCAAGTGTACCTCGGCCGAGCCTATGACCTACATCTGCATCCAGGCAAAAGAAGGCTCGCTGGGCAACTACACCCAAAGCGATGCCGAGATAACCGAGCATGAGGACAAGATGTAAAATCACAACACTGCATCTGCAACACAAAATGACGCTCCAATATTTGGGGCGTTTTTTGTTATGGTTTTTGAGCCACTGCGCTCTCTAACCGCTCAACTCTAAACTTTGTGAATTAGAAAAATAGCCAGAGGCCTTTTTCTAATTCTCAAATATAAGTGGTTCAAACTTATAGGTGGTGAATTGCCTGCACTCTGGGAACTCCTCTTCATGGTTCCACATCAAGTGCACTATGCCAAAAGCGTAGGGTTGACACTCGCCCAACTGACTGTCATTAAAGATTAGTCTCATTGTCATTATTGCTTAAAAATAGCGGTTGATTCACTCCGCAAAGGTGAACCAACCGCGTATGACTGGAAAAGATGGAAATCCTATCAGAACGATGGCGTTGAAACACCTCTCTCGTATATCGTATAGTAATTGTTGTTTAAGCGCCAAAATGGAGATTCAAAGTCGAGATATTCTTCTGTGGCCTCATGGAATGGAAATTTGCTGCCATACCAAAGGTACTCACGACCGGAAAGTGTCGCATAAAGATCTATCCATGATAGACCCTTTTCCCAAACTAAACTCCATGTTCCATTTAACTCTCCGTCTTCTTCGGTAGCCCAATCAGTCCATACTTCTTCGCCCCCAACAGTTACTTTGGTTCTGCGCAGCCATTTGACATAACCAGTCAGTTTGCCGTCGGCAGAGAAATTCAGTTGTTCAAAAACTTTGTTGGCATCATCTTGCCTCTCTTGATACCAAGAGCCTAAGACTTTCTCGTTGTATTGACTTCTCAGTTCATTTGTTCTGAATTCTTCCTCGCTAATCGGGTCATCACCACCACAACCAGCAAGGGTCACTGTGATTGCCATAAGCAGCAAAAATGCGATTTTTTTCATATCTAAAAACGGTTTTTACTATCTTTGTCATTAATACGCATAAAAAACATTAATGTTGTTGCAAGCACTTACATTTTAACAATAATTATCATGCGCACCGTCTATCGTGGAAGTGATATAGCCATAAGTTAAGCGGTTGATTTACTGCAAAGGTAACTCAACCGCTTTGGTGCCTTAAAAGATGTAGTCGATAAATTCCGACTTATCTGTTTGTTGTGTTATCATGCCAGCATCATAATACCAAATGCTTCATCGGATGACCGCCCCAAGAACTGTCGTTCACATAACGAAAACCGATAGAGGTGTAAAGTTTCTCGCCAGCAGGATTCCCATTGTCAACCAACAACCCCACGCAGGGCAATCCCATCCGCTCCGCCTTCTCCTTGGTGGCTTTCAGGAGTTGCCGGGCAATGCCTTGGCGGCGATGTTCAGGTTCTATGGCAAGCGAGTCGAGATATAGCTCGCCCGCCTGCGTCTCGTCATCCATTCCTGAATGGTCCTTGCCGATGCACTCTTTTGCGGCTTGCACAAATGCCTGCCTCAGTGCATGCAAGCGGCCACCGTCATAGCTGACGGCAATCCCAACTAACCTGTCTTCATCCATGGCCACCAGCGTATTAAGGTAGCTGTATTGTGAATCTTCACGCTCCACAAGCATGGTCATCATCTCACGAAAGTCCTCCAGACCATAGCCCACCTCACAAAAATGCAGGCAGCAATCGTCTGTCATCGCCGTCATGATCAGCCGGGCAATATCGGCTGCTTGTCCCCTCTGGGCATTCTTTATCTCAATCATGATTTATTGCTTATTCCAGTGTCCATCCATGGTCGCCATGATAAATCATCTGGCGTGTCATGCCGCCATCAATGCAGATGTTCTCGCCTGTGATGAAACCAGCCTTGCTGGAACAGAGATAGAGCACCATGCAGGCAATGTCCATGGGATTGCCAACACGACCTACTGGCTGCTGGGTGGCGTCGGGACCTTCATACACGGTGCTGGCGGTATCAATCCATCCAGGAGAGATAGAGTTGACACGAACCTTACCTGCCAGGCTGACGGCCATAGCATGGGTCAGAGAGGCAATACCACCCTTGGCGGCAGTGTAGCTCTCAGTTTGAGGTTGACTCATGCGGTCGCGCGAAGACGAAATATTCACGATGGCAGCTCCCTCGGCGAAGTGAGGCAGAAAGAGTTTTGTGAGGTAAAACGGAGCGGTCACGCCCACACTCATAGCATACTGGAAATCCTCATAACTGCATTCATCAATACCCTTCATCAGCGGCAGGGCATTATTGATAAGATAATCCAGATGGCCGTGCTTCTCTATCACTTCTTTGGCAAATCGCTCCAACACCAGTTTGTCGGCAAGGTCGCCCACAAAGTGGTTGCCCGGCTGCTTGTCAATTACACAAACCGTGGCTCCAGCCTTCAGGAATTCATCGGCGATGCACCGACCAATACCCTGTGCGCCACCCGTCACGACTACTACTTTTTTCTTGAAATCCATATTTGTTTCAATTTGCTTAAATGGAATTTACTTCTTTCTCTTTTGCTTGGGTTCAGGGAGAACCTTGCATGTTTCAATGACCAACTTAGAAAGATAGTCATGGTCATCTACATCTGCTATGTAGAAATACTGCTTTGCGCCCTCATAGGGCGGACGCAATTTTTCCGTTCTGAGCAATGGACGTACTGCCTCAGTAGGTTTCAGATAGAAACAGTCATCACAGATTAGACCAAATATCTTTCCATTGCAATAGATTCCATAGTCCCCAAACATTTTCTTGGCTACTATATCACCAGCTCCCGAACATTGGTCAACAATATATTGCACAAAGTCCTTACTACTTGCCATATAAAATCCGATTTATTCTTTTGTGAATTTATAAACTGCCAGGGTTGGCAACACGACCATAAGCAACAGTGTAATCTCCACTAAGGCGTATGAGCCGAAATAGTCAACCAGTGTCTTGAAGCCAAGAATTCCATCAACCAATAAGACCAAGATGGCAAACCAGCAGAGGAAAAATATGGCTGCACATTTTATTTTTCGTTTCTTCAGTTTCATTTGATTATCACTATAAGCCCCGATTTATGATTTCCATCGCCAGGTTTTTTTGACGATAGAGGTTATCGTATGGCTAATTGTACGCAAGTGGAAGTTTTTGCCCAGCACGATCAGAAGAACTGATGAGAGGATGAGCACGATGCCGATGAAAAGACGGAAAGTTAATGATTCGCCAAACACCATCACGCCAATGGCTACAGCCGTCAATGGCTCCAAGGCTCCCATGATTGCCGTAGGCGTGGCTCCCACCTCATGAACGGCAACGGTCATAAACACAAGCGAAAGAACCGTGGGCACCAGACCCAGCCAACATGCAAAGAACCATGCACGCGGCGACGGCGGCAACATCAGTTGCAAGTCGGGCGAGGTGAATGAATAGGCCAGCAACGAGAACATACATATCAGCAGGACATAGAACGTGAGCTTCAACGATGACATGCTGATGCTCGACTGGTTGACTACCACGATATAGACGGCGTAGGTCAGCGACGACACCATAACTAGGAGAACGCCTATCGCGCTGAGCGACACGCCTTCACCACCTTTATATAGCAAGCCGATACCCACTAAGGCAAGGATGATGGCCGCAACCGTTGACGCCGTAACCTTCTCCTTGAAGCATGTAGCCATGATGACAGCCACCATCACGGGATAGACAAAGAGAATGGTGGAGGCGATGCCGGCATCCATGTATCGGAAGCTCTGATAGTAGGTGATGCTCGATGCAGCGAAGAGCAGTCCAAGCGAGCCAAGTGTCTTCAATTCCTTACCGCTTATCTTAAACGATTTACGCTCTATGAGCAACATTGCTGCCAGCATCAGCACCGCCATGGCGAAACGATAAAAGAGAACTGACGACGTGTTCACCCCCTCCTCATAAAGCGGCAAGGCTCCGAACGGGTTAGTACCATAGCAGACCGCCGCCAGTATTCCGCAGATAATTCCTTTATGCTTCATTCTGTAATACTGTCATTGCCGGAATTAATGTTGTAAATGCTGAAGGCTGTAAACCCAAGGCAGACTGAAACGAGCAATCCACTATTCCAAAGGGAATGATAAACTTTGATAGTATCCATTAATTGCGATTTGTCGTTTTAATTGAATTGCAAAGGTAGGCATTTTTTCCGCTACCTGCGCTTATTTCTTGGAGATTTGTTATTCATCAGCCTTTGGCAATCATCTTGAGGTTGATTAGCTATTGCTTTCTTCCTCCTTATAAGGCATAGTGCAAATGAGCTTGCCTCTGCATTAGGCTTGCGCAATATTTCACGTAGGGCATTGTTGTCACGAACCATGACCAATGGGGTTTGTAAAAAAAGAGCTCATACGGTTGCCAGAAACAAAAAAATGTTTACCTTTGTGGACGAAAACTGTGCATTTGCACAAAAAACAATCACAAAAAATATGGAAATACAACGTAACATCCATTTAAACAGACTAATAAGTCGTCGCAACAATGGAATGATAAAGGTGGTAACAGGTTTGCGTCGTTGTGGCAAATCTTATTTGCTTTTTAAATTGTTTGACAGGTACTTACGTAATGAAGGTGTTGATGACAAACACATAATCAAAATTAATTTGGAAGACCGCCGAAACATGGCATTGCGTGACCCAGACAATCTGTTGGCGCACATTGACAGCAAATTGCAAGATGACCAAATACACTACATTCTGCTCGATGAGGTGCAGTTTGTCAGTGAATTTGAGGACGTTCTCAACAGTTACTTGCAAGTGCCCAACGCCGATGTATATGTCACCGGCTCAAACGCCAAGTTCCTGTCAAAAGATGTGATCACCGAGTTCCGCGGTCGTGGTGACGAGGTACGCATCCATCCATTGTCGTTTGGTGAATTTATGAACGTGCGCGATGGCATGAGTAAAGCTGAGGCACTCAATGAATATGTGACCTATGGCGGCTTGCCTCAAGTAGTTCTCATTGACTCTGTGCAAGATAAACGGAAATACCTGCAAAACCTGTTTCGACACACCTATTTAAGCGATATTCGCGAGCGGCATCAAATCAGGAATGATGATGATTTGGAGGAGTTGGTCAACATCATCGCTTCGTCTATTGGAGGATTGATAAATCCTCAAAAAATCATGAACACATTTCACTCGGTGAAGCATAGCGACATTGGCAGAAACACTATCAAGCGTTATCTAGAATACCTTGAAGATGCGTTCCTGATTGAGAAAGCATTGCGTTACGACATAAAGGGCAAAAAGTACATCGATACTCCAGCAAAGTATTACTTTGACGACATGGGGTTACGCAATGCCCGGTTAAACTTTAGGCAGACCGAACCGACTCATTTGTTTGAGAATGCAGTATATAACGAGTTGAGACTGCGTGGTTATTCGGTGGACGTAGGTCAAGTAACCAGATATGTGACTGGCGATGACGGCAAACGCGAGCGTCGCAATCTCGAAGTAGATTTTGTGTGCAATGAGGGATACAAGCGGAGCTATATTCAAGTCGCTTATCGTTTGCCAGATGAGGAGAAGCGCGACCAAGAGTTAAACTCGTTACGTAATATCAACGACAGCTTCCAAAAGGTGGTGATTGTAGGTGACAATTATCCTAAATATCAAAATGATGAAGGGGTATTGTTCATTAGTATTTACGACTTCTTGCTCAACGAAAACAGCTTGAATGACAATAATTGAAACAAAGTCGTGCCCACGCTGTGCACCGTCTATTGTGAGTGAGATTGCCATAAGTTAAGCGGTTGAGATACGCTTGGGTAACTCAACCGCTTGAAGCCTTAAAAGACGTTGCTATATCAGTTGTTGTCTATTTTGGTGTCTTTCTTAAAACGAGCGATTTCCTCTTTGGAATCGGTCTTATACCAAACCATTTCATTCTTTGTGAGTCGGTGAATGTCACACTCAATATAAATCTGGGTCTGACCATCATGTTCCTTGCCAGTGAAGATGTTCATGTGTGCTGTTTCACCAACTCGGTAATGAAGGTCGGTAACCGTCCATCCTTCATCGGGCCAATTTGATTCATAAAGCTCAATTCGGCCAGAATAAGAAGTTTCAGGATAGAACACATATTTAACGACACTCGCATCTTGTATCCTACTTGCGAACACTTGTGTCCAAATGCCCTCAAGTTTGCTTGAGTCAAAACTCTTGACATCCTCGTCGCCGCATGATGTTGCGGCAAGAAGTGTGATAGATAAAAAGATGAAACTAAGCCACTTGAATTTTCTCATAACTTAAAGATATTATTGAATACTTGTAAATCCCGATTTATCTGTTTTTGTTAATCAGCTTTGAAGATAATATGCATATAGTTTCCATTTTCATAACCGAAGCGCTGCACGAGCGTGGAACCGTCGTAGATAGCTTCCAGTTGCAGTTTTATGCCGTTTTCAACAAGTGAGCAGAACGCTTTCGGCTGTTTCAGTTCGTCCTCCGTAAACTTGTAATACTGGCTGTTGTTATTAAACTCTATGCGGATGTGATGATCAACACCATCGTAGTTCAAGTTTAGCAGCATGACATTGGGGATGAAAGCCCATTTCACATGAGAATAGTCAGTGTCGTAGTCGAAGCCATAGCGGGCTGTGATAGCCTGCTGAGTAGACTCGGCAAGTGCATGGCTGAGTCCTTCGTCCGCATCCACCACCTTTGAAATCAGCGATATGGGGAAGTCTTGAAAGAAAACATGCAGCATATTGTTGTCCGACACATCAACCTGTACTCCATTGAAGGTTTCACTATGGGCTACCGTTATAGGTCGACCTGCCTCGTCAGTCCCTTCGACACAATCTTTGTTTTTGTAGGTAATGATATACTGGCCAGGATATTCACCCGAAATGTTCTGCGCATAGGCTTCCTTTTGCTTGCTCGTCAATTGCTTCACAACATCGTCTTCGCTGCTACAAGATGCGAGGGAGAAAACTGAGAACAATAGCGGTATAAATCCTAAAAACTTTAATTTTCTCATATTACTACTCTAATTTATATTTTGGCTACTACCAATTAACGCAGGAAAATCGCGATTATTATGCTGCTACTTTTCAAACTTAACAAACATGTCTCGGAAGTTGATTATGGTTTTCCTGTGCTGCAGAACGGCGGCAATACCTATATTGCCATGACAATGCTCGTCAGCCAGCGTGCTTTCTTCGTCAACAACGGCCTCAACAAGTTGAATTGGCATGTTGCCTATGGAAAGACTGAATGGCCGGATGACTTTCATTTCCCTTGCCCAGGCACCTCCATATCCACCACCTGAAATCGTGTCGGTTGTGGCAATTTTATCTATAATTTCACGATGAGAGTTGTAATAAGCAGCATAGAGATAGCAGGCATTATTGCTGGTATTGGAATATGTCTCAAAGGGTTATATAAAGCAAAACGGCACACTCCAGCCGTAGCCGGAATGTGCCGTAATATATGGAGCGGAAGCGACCGAGCCGCCACCGAATTTGTCAATTAAATTACGAGCGAAACTCTTGTGTTTCGGAGGGGTAATAACACGCTGATTATCTGCAACTTACTAAAGCTGCATAAACCATTATCACATTGAATGGCATGTTGACAATCGCGCATCATAAAACATTAAGATAGTTCTCAACTTGTTGTTTAAGAATTGGCAAGTCATTAACATAAGTGTCCCAGACAAATTTAGGACTGGCGATATAGTAACCATGAACTAACACGTGGCGCATGTCAATAATGTCGCGCCATGGGGTGTCTTGGTTTTCATCACGAAATTCTTTGGTCAGCATATTTGCCGCTTCTCCTATAATCATGATGTTATAGACAACAGCATGAAAGCACATTCTGTTGTTTGTCATATCTTCAAACGTTTTTCCATCCAAAAACTGGAAAACATTGTCAATACACTCAAGAATGTGTTGAAGTCTGTCCTTATCTTTAGATTGCTCTCTCATAGATTAATTGTCTATCGTAGTTTGCTTCCTCAGCAATCAGTGGACGCATGGTGCCGTCTTCAACAAGATCAACATCTCGACCAAGCTTCTCCTTTAACTCTCTCCACATTCGGGCGTAAGCTAAAAGTCCGATTGCCGTACTATGGTCAAATTCAACAAGGATATCTACATCACTGTCGGGGGTCTCCTCGCCACGAGCGAAAGATCCAAACAGCCATGCTTTCAAGACAGGTTGTGTCTTGAAATACTCGGCGATTGTCGTTTTGATGTCTTGCGTACTCATAAGCCAAAAACCTAATATACCACAATGCAAAGATAAATACAATTATCCAAACGGCAATCAAAATAGCCCAAAAATGTTGAGGTCATCCCGATTTTTGCCAGATGTGATAGAATTTTGTGGCGCCGAGGTCTCTAAACTCTAACCGCTCAACTCTAAACTTTGAGAATCAGGAAAAAGCCTCCGGCTATTTTTTCTAATTCTCAAATATCGGTGGAGTGAACAATTTTGCTGTGTCGCTGGTGGCGAACTCGGGGAACTTTTCCTCGTGCTTTCGCATCAAGCCCACGACCCGAAAGCGTTGAGCAGGTCGGTTTTGCCACTCCGCGTAGGTCGATGCGGTAGATCTGCAAAAGACGCAAAAAAGGCCCACGCGAAGGTGAGCCGTTATTAAGATTTTGTGAGTTGTTATTTTTTTCTCACCACATAGATAGCGCCAATGGTGAACAACAGCACCAAAGCTGCCGCAAGCGCGGCATTGAATCTGCTGCCATACTCAATCTTGAGCAGGAAAATGCCATAATTCAGCCCAAAAAGTACTGCTGCTCCGGCAAGGCCGATGGCCAGTGCCTGACGGGTGCCACTTGGGTTTTCGTCCCAAGTGCGTTTTGAGAGCACTTGTTTGCCGATGGCACAAAGCGGTATAAAGCCGATAGCGAGTGCGACCCATAGGGCAATCTTTTGCTTGGCCGCTTTGTCTCGCGCGGCTTCCTCGCTCTTTTGAATCATTTGGTCAACTTGCTCCTGCATTTGGCGGTATTTACCATCTTTATCAAGCGAGCCATACATTTCCTCGGGAGTGGGCGAGGCAAACGCCTGCAAGGCCAACAAGGCTAAAACTGCTACTATAAACGTTTTCATTCCTCTTCTATTACAGCGATTAGACGTTTCACTTTGTCAAGTGTGTAGCCCTCGGTGACGGGAACCACTTCCACTACCTCATCGCCCACGTGGTAAGCGCCCATGCGATTGCCGTCGCCTGCAAGGACATACATGCCTCCCTTGAGCGTAAAGTAGGTGTTGAGATAAGAAAATCCTGGCTGAATGATCACATTGCCATAATCGGCATCCATAATGCCCATGCGTCCATCAACCGTGATTTTTGCCAAAACACCGTGATTTGACGGGCTGCGGTCAATCAACTCAATGCGGTTGCACACGCAAGGGATGGTACGATTGTCACCACTGACAATAGCACCATTAATTATGCCATGACGCAACATTCCTTGTCCGTCACGCTGTGTCACATCATAAAATTCTCTTGGTCCACCATTATCGCGAGCTATAAGCACCTTTACACTTTCATATACTGGTTCAACTATTGCGTAACCGCCAGCGTTGTAAACACCCCACTTGCCATTGAGGTCTCGCACGAGAAAAACATCTAAAGCGTCAGGTATCTGAGCAGTTTCAATCTTTGAGAATTGTCCCACTTCGTTGCCGTCTTGGTCATAGAGAACCCACATCTCTTCGCCGTTGGGCAGAGTCTTGCCATAGGCAGTGGCCCAAGAGCTATAACCGATTTTCTTGTCATAGCCATTCTTGATGTCAACGCTCGAGAGGTGCTGATAGCCAGAAGGGGCTGGAGAATTGTTCTGCTGTGCTTGCACTTTTGCCTTTCGCTCGGCGTGTTCCCGCTCCATCCTCGAGTTATATACATCAAGGTCTTCCTTAGTGAAATAGGGATTCAAGAATAATTTCAAATTATCAACCATGCGTTTGTAGTCCCACAAGGCTTGCTTGCGCTCTGCTCCGGTGCTGGCTGATTCAGCTTTAGCCCAATATTCCTTGGCCCATTTTTGCATATTGATTATCTCACACCAGGGCTGATGTTTGAGGCTTTTACAATGGCTGCATGGTTTCACGCCATCGACCCCTACTTCATAAATCAAAGCATGCTCGGTTGATGACACTTCGGGTAGCGGAATATAGTCGCGCAAATGTGTGGAACTCGAAGATGACGAATTTTCTTCCTTTGGCGCCTCATAATAGGGGCAATTGCTCTTGTGCGCTTCGCCGGTTTTCAAGTTTACATTGCAATAGGCGCAATGCGGGTCGCCGGGTTGCGGTATCTGCGCATAGGTTGCTGTCGCGACCCCCAGCAAGGCAATAAGGATAATTCGTTTCATAGTCAGCAGGTTTTAATATTGGAAAAACATGGCTCCCGGTGCGTCGGGATTCTTGATCCGGCGGATGATGATTTCGCCGCTGTGCATAGGGTAGGCCAACTTGGGTGTGCAACCCACGGCCAAGATAATCACCTTCACGTTGTCGCTCTCGATGTGGACATACTTCAAGTTCCAGTTCTTGCTCAAATCCACGGTGTCAAGTTTACTTTCTCCCAGCCACAGTTTCTCTAGGTTGGGGAACAAGGCGAGGTCTTCGTAGGTCGACACCTCAAACATGTCTGTGCGGTACTGCGTGAGGATGAGTGACTTAACAGAATCGGCCTCAACCCTTGAGATGTGGCCGTCGCCATCGGTGTCGCCTTTGAGCAGTGCGCGCCGCTCAATGTTGCGGTCGGCAAAAGTGAGACTTTGCGCACCGGCTTTGAAGGCGAAAAAGGCACATAGGGAAATAATGAAAATAATCACGACCACAATCCAACCTTTACGGCCCGGCTTTGTGTCCTCCATCATTTCCAGATTAACCCTGAGCTGTTCAAGCTCCTGAATCTGCTGAATGTGTTGCTGATTGAGTTCTTCGTCCATAACATTAGTCATAGGATTCTATATGTTATACAGAAAACTCTTCATGAAGGAAGAATCCAGATTGGCCTAAACGAAGAGTAAATGACAATCGCAAAGGTATAACAATATTTTGATAATCAGAGTTTTTTCTAAAGATTTTTAATGTTTTTTGCAGCAAAACTACTCAAATTGTTATATTTCTAGCTAAACAATCTTTAGCCTTTGCCACCTAAATAATTCACTATTGCAAGATAAGCTTTGCAATTTCCTCGCGGGCAGCGCTGCCTTCGGGGCATGGCCATAGCGGATAAACATGCCCAAGCTTTTGTGCAACATGAAGCGTTGCTTTCACATCTGCAGTTTTCATCATCTGGTAGGTTTTAACCACATCGGTATAGAATCTCTCCCAAGTGCCTATGAAAAGGTATGTGGGCGTCAGACTCTGCATATTGCCGTAAAGGGGTGAAATCATCGGGGCGCGCGGGTCAATGTCGCCAGCCCAGTCAGCACCCACATGCCTTAGCACTTCAGCGTCGAGGAAGGTGTCATTGTCTTGTATTGCATCATCACCTCCCAGCACATCCACCCATGGCGAGATGAGTATCAGTCGGCTTGGCAAGTCGAGTGTGTTGTAACTTTTTATCTGTTGTGCAAGCGCAAGGGCGAAGCCGCTGCCGGCTCATATTATCACAACACTCGTTTGTGTTGTAGTTGTGATTATAGGTGTTGTCCTGGCAAAAACCTAGTGTAAGAAATAATATTCAGCGTCTTTGGGAGCGTGAACCATCGTATTGGGGGATGCGATATTGTTCAGAAAATATTTGGGACAATATTGGATGTTGTGTAATGACTGCAAATCACATAACAAGAAGTGCCAAAATGGTCAGTTACAAAAAAGTAAATGTTGCACGCACCAAGACTCATAGGCAATTACTGAATAATAATCGGTGACTTTTGTGATGAGGCTGTGCCATGATAAGGCAGCAAAACTCGGTTAATCAACACAAGGTGACACCCGAAGTTGTGGTGTCACCTTGTGTTGCTAAGAAGGCAATAATTGCGCCTCCCCGAGATTCTTAAGGCTTGAGCGTGAACGCCTTGCGGTGGCTGCGCTCGTGCCAGTTTTTAGTGGGTCAGAAGATTTTATAGGCTAAGCGTATTTGTATCATGGGGTAGGCACTGAACCATGATATGAAATGCGTGATGCCCGACTCCTTGGAGGTGGACTTGATTTTCTTGCCGCTGTTGAACTGAAATTGCGGAGAGCCCCAGAACAGGAGCCCTGCATCAACGGCGACGCTCAGGCGGTGGTGGCGTGCCATGCTTTGCCCGAAGCCTATGCCCAGATAGGGCTTCACTGCCCATGTCTTCATCTTGACGTCGATGTTGTAGTTCTCGTCGGCGGTGAACACATAGTCTCCAAACTTGAGTCCCACTGGCGGATAGTTGGTGTGGAACAGGCTGTTGTAGTCTTCCACCTTTTGATTAGCATCATAGAGCGATTGCAGCGCGCCGTCGTTGGTGTTGCGGAAGTGCAGGAAGGTGCGGTTGCCAGCAAAGACTCCAGCCGCGAAATAGAATGGGGTGGGGAAGGGATGCACCTCGGCCATGATGAATGCGTTCCAGAATCGCGGTTTGAGAGCCAGTTCCACCTTGTCAACCATCTTGGCCTGCTTGATGGCGTCGTCCTCTACGAGTTGCATCTGCGTGATGTTGGTTGCGGTGTTGATGGCCTTGAACTTGATGTCGCCCACGGCATTGCCCACGAAGCCGGCACGCACGGTGACGATGCGGTGCAATGGCATGGCCACATCAATGCCGGTGCCTCCCAGGCCCGTCTGCAGCCCCACTGCTAGGTGGTTCAACATGCCGTTCTCACTATGAAGTTTCAGGTTCTTGTTCTCTTGCGCCCCTGTAGTAGGAGTCAAGAGTGCTATTGCCGCAGCCACTGCCAGCACGCGGCAAAACTGTGATATAAATAGTCTAAACTGTTTCATGACGCATGTTGATTATTTGAAAAATTTCTTGTTTGACATCACAAGCAGGTTGGTAAGCGACTGGCTGCGTGGATAGAAGCCGTAGAGGTAGTCGCTAGTGTAAGGAGTGCCGCCGTTGATGATGCAGCGCACATAGTCGTGGCACGACATGTCCATGGGCATAATGCCCACTGTGCCCTCGTTGGCAAGCAGCTCTTCAATCACCTTGGGGTGCAGGTTAGAGGCGTTGGTGATGTATCCTCGCGCCGACACTTCGGTATAGGCCGAGCAGTGGTTCACGATCCAGATGTTCTCGTCGCTGGCGGTGGCTTCGCGCGCGCTCTTCATCATGGCGAGCACGGTGGCTATCTTGGTTGCCATGCGCTTCTCGCTAGTGGTCTTGTAGTAGTCTTGCTTATAGAGGGTGGCTCGGATGCTGGGGTCTTCCATGTTGTAGATGGCGCAGTTGCGCTGTTGCTCGGGGTGTACCTCCTCATCTACGTCAGGGTCCTCGTCGGGCCAGTCGCAATAGGCAACGGGATAGTGGAATGCGGGGTTCACAGGGCGCAGGTCGTAGCGGCTGAGCCACAATATCTTGCCTCGCATTTCGCCCACGGTGATGTCGGGACGCCAGTTCTCTACAAACAGTCCTTGGTACTTGGGCATCGAGAGCACCTTGTTGAGCAACACAGTCCAGTTTTGCTGGCTTTCCATGCCATTGTCGGCTTGTATCTTCACGATGAAGAACTCCGAGGGGTGCGACTTGAGGAACTGTTGCATCCAGTCGATAGACTGCTCGAGCGACACATTCACCTCGGTAAAGCCGTGCGCCAAGCGCAGAATCTGGCGGTCTTCGGGCTTCTGGGCAAGGGTGTCGATAGCCACCACAGGACGGAAGTCGAAGAAGCGGATGCCACTCGACATCTGCTCGTCAAAGGTCGAGACCTGGCTGATTGCCATGATGTTAGAGAAATACTTGACAACCGGGGTGTAGAAGCCCATGCCGGTCATGCTGTCGTGGGTGCCGGGGATGCTGAGCTTGCACACCTTCACGTCGTCGCGCACTAGCGAGAGCCAGTCGGTCAGTGGCGTGGAGAGTTGATAGGGGTACTGGATTTCGTCTTGGTAACCTTCGGTGAAGAGGTAGGGTACGTCGAGCGACTTGTCGTCGTAGTAGGGCAGTCCGTTGTCTTCGTCACAGCTGGTCAACAGTGTGGCTCCGAGCGTTGCCAGTGTCAAGATAATGGAGAAACTCCATCTTGTGTGTTTGAAATTGATTTTCATACGCTTTAGAAAATTGGGTTTATATTCGTTGCATGGTGTAAAAAACGTTATTGACAATGCTGAAATCGCATTTATTGAGTTTTCATAAGAGTAATTTTTGCAAAGTTACAAAAAAATCGCAATATAGGCTGTCTCGCGCTATATCTTTTTAAGTAGTAGTTTACATTTCTTGCCAAGCATCGTCGTCACTCGCGGTAGCGGCGAGTGCGACGCCTCAAGTCTGGAGTTGGGAGATTGTGGGCACTTCGCGCCCCCAAAAAAACAACTAATTCTCATGATTTTCACTATAAAACAGTGCGTGGTGGTCGCTTCGCTTAGAATTTAGCGAAAATCAATTATAGAAAAAACTTCGTGTTTCATTTTGTTTTTCTCTCAACTTGCACTAATTTTGAGCGCTATTTGTAAAAAAACACGATACTATGGGACTAGTAATAGGAATTGATGTGGGCGGAAGCACCACCAAGATTGTGGGGTTGAATGACGGGCAGATTCTCTCGCCCATGTTTATCACTGCTGCCGACCCCATCACGTCGCTCTTTGGGGCCTTTGGCAAGTATATCTACGATAACGGCATCACCCTTGCCGATATTGAGCATGTGATGCTCACTGGAGTGGGGAGCTCGGGAGTTACCACTCCCATCTATGGCTTGCCCACCAGCAAGGCCGATGAGTTTCAGGCCGATGGCCTGGGGGCACGTTTCGACAGTGGCCTCGACAAGCTCACAGTGGTGTCGATGGGCACTGGCACCACGCTGGTGAGTGTGGATGGTGACGACATCAAGCACCTAGGTGGCATAGGCATAGGCGGTGGCACCCTGATGGGGCTGGCGCATCTGCTGCTCAAGACCGACCACATCAGCGACGTGATAGACCTCGCTAGCACAGGTAATATCACTCACATCAACCTTCAAATCAAGGACATCTGCAAGACCGACCTTGAGGGCCTGCCACTGCACGCCACGGCGTCGCTCTTTGGCAAGGTGCGTCACGTCACTCCAAGCGACCACGACGTGGCACTAGGCATCATCTGCATGGTGCTTGAGTCGATAGGTTCGGCTGCCGTGCTGTCGAAGCTTAACACTGGCGTGAGGGACTTTGTGCTCATTGGCAACCTCACCCGCTTGCCTCAGTGTGCTGTGGTGTTCCCCCGCATCGAGGAAATCTATGGCGTGAAGTTCCACATTCCCACACATGCTGAATATTGCACAGCACTAGGAGCAGCTCTGGCATTTTCTACAGCAAAAATTCCACTTAAAAATAACTGAATCTACTTTAAAAAATAAAGAACGGCGAATTATGCGAATTAAACTAATTCCTAATTGCTGATTATTAAGATAGACGAAGGTGTTTTGCCCAGCTTGATGTTGTGCATTAGGTTAATGTCATTTCTTTGCTTTGCAGATGGTTAGCCAGTTGCAGTGCATCATGTTGCCGTCATCGTCACGCAGGTGGAATGGCCCACCGGCACACCAGTCCCACACCTTGCACTTGGCGCACTCATCGTGTTTCATCCAGCGCCTGTTGCGCATCGGCTCAAAGCGGTTGTTCCACACATCGCTGAAGCGGTCGTGATAGATGTTGCCTTGGTTGTAATGTGAGCGAATGCTCAGGCAGCCACTGATGTCGCCGTTGGCGAGTATCGATGCCGTCATTGTGCCAGCATCGCATCGGTAGATGTGGCCTCTCACTTCTCCCTCATAGTCACCGAGGAAGCCTTCGCAGCTGTAGGACAGGTTAATCTGCCCCTCCCTGCGTGTGGCGGCTATGAAGTCCATCAGCTCCACATACTGCTCTGGGCTTAGATACAGCTCGCTGTTGAGCTTTGCTCTGCCTTGCGGGAAGATGGTGAAGATGCGCCACTTGGTCACACCGGCATCGATAAGGTGCTGCTTGAGTAGTTGCAAGGTAGAGAAATTGCGCTGATTGACGCAGGTGATCACGTCCCACAGCAGGTTGCGTGTGCGGGTGAGGAGCTTAATGGCATCCATTGCTCCGCTGAACGAGCCTCCCCTGAGCCAGTTGTGTTCCGGCTCAAGTCCGTCGAGGCTCACCGCTATGGTGCGAAGGCCAGCGCCGAGCACCTCGCGCAGCATGGGCTCGGTGAGCAGCACTCCATTGGTAACGAAGCCCCACAGGAAACCTCGGTTAGTGATTGCTTTGCCACATTCCACTATGTCGGGACGCACTAGTGGCTCGCCACCCACGGTGTTGACGAGCACATTTTTAGGGTTGGTCATCGTTGCCACATCGTCGAGCACCGCGAGGAAATGCTCTAGCGGCATGTCGGGAGTGGCTGACACCTTGCGACAGTCGCTGCCACAATGCCTGCACGAGAGGTTGCATCGCAATGTACATTCCCAGAACAGCTGCCTGAGAGGATGATTCTTCTCAAGCCATCGACGCTCGCGGCGTGTATTCTCAAAGTCTATGAGCTGGCGTGTTCTCATTATTTCACTTTTTGTGGTCCTGTGGGTTGTTCATCAACAATGGTGGGGGCAGCTTCTTGGTCATCAAAATAAGAAGGAGGACCATAGACCACCTCTACCTCTGATACCTCTTCGATGGGAGGACCATAGACGTCCTCCACAGGGCTCACGTCGCTTGGCTCACTCGTTGCCGAGCTTGAGAGGCTCTCGTTGGCATCGCTATTGATGGGCTTTTTAGAATGATGACACGCCGTCACACCTATCAAAGCACCTGCTACTACCAGTCCTCTCGCCAGCCATTTCTTAATTATGAATGTCGATTTTTTCATTTTTCAGGCTCTTTATTCTGTTTCAACTCGGGCTCGTTGGTAGCTCTAATGCTGTCGATGTTCTCGACAGGAGGTCCATACACATCTTCAATCGCTTTTGCACGTTGAGGCTCGTAACCTGGTGGCGGACCATAGACGCCCTCGGCAGGATTAGGCCCAAGCTTATGTGTGCATGACGAGATGCCAAGCAATGCGCCAATGGCGACCAAAGTGCGCACGCACCACTTGTGAACATTAAAATTAAACTTTTTCATTGAGGTTTTGTGGTTTTGGAGTTTTGAGGTTTTGAGGTTTTGGAGTTGATCATTCTTCCTCGTTGAGGGGAGTCGGCACTTTGGGAGACAAAATGTCGCTGTTAGAAATTGTGTCATAGACTACATTGCCCTCCTTATCGATGCGTTTTTTGACCAATGTCGCTTCTTGTGACACCTTCACATTAACTAGTGGGCCATACTTAAGATTGTGAATTGGAGGTGTGGGAGTACCGTCATAATCTATCATTCTCTTGCTATGCGAACACGCCGAGATGCCTAGCAGCGCGCCAATAGCAACTATTGCCCTTGCCGACCATTTCTGGACTCTAAAACTCACCTTTTTCATAGCCTTAAATTTAGTGGAACATCATCAACACGCAAATATAAATAATATTTCTCACTCTAACAAATTTCAACAGCAAAAAAGGCAAAAATATCTTGTGAATAACTATTTGTCATGAGCTGGCAAGTAACGAGCTGACGAGGCAATGGGGCAGTCTCACCACTTAACACTAAGCTCTAACTAAAAAAAGAATGAGCTAAGCACTCGTCGGGTAGCCGATTTTACGTTGTGCAGGGTCACCTCGGTGTTCATGGCTTCTTTTAATGGCATGTGGGGTGGGGTGGTGGGGACTACTTGCTTGAAACCCATCTTGGTCACGTTGGTGCCAGGTGCTATGCTTCCGCACAACGCAATAGTTGGTATCCCTTTTCGCTGAGCTGCCTTTAGCACTCCTGCCGGGGCTTTGCCGTGGAGGGTCTGGTCGTCGATGCGCCCCTCTCCAGTGATGACAAGGTGGGCATTGGCAATGAGGTCGTCGAAATGTGCCATTTCAAGCAACACCTCAATTCCTGGTTTGATGGTAACGCTAGGCATCGCCATCATGCCAGCCGCCACACCGCCGGCGGCACCCGCCCCTGGCACGAGGGCGATGTGAGGTGGCAGTAGAGTGGCGAAATGCCTGAGCCCCTTGTCGAGAAGCTCTACCTGCAGCGGTGTAGCCCCTTTTTGCGGTGCAAAGATGTGGGCGGCACCATTGTAGCCATAAAGCGGGTTATCGACGTCGCACAGCAGCGTGAACCTAGTGTTAAGCACATTGCCAGGAACCTTATCACTGACGATGCGCTCTATAGCAGCAAGACTCTCGCCACAAGGCGATAACACTTTGCCGTCGGAGTCAATGAACATGAATCCTAGAGCAGCGAGGATGCCAGTGCCACCATCGCATGAGGCACTGCCGCCAAGGCCCAGCACTATGTGCCTCACGCCACCAGCTATGGCATGAGCAATCATCTCTCCGGTGCCCAGGGTGCTTGCCGCCATCACGTTGCGGCTGTGCTGTGGCACCAATGCCAGTCCGCTTGCTGTGGCAAGATCGATGAACGCTGTGTCGCCATCGATGATATATTGTGCCATAACTCGTGGCAGCTGCTGCAACGGTGCAGCCACGCTCACATGGCATGTGCTGGCCTTGTCGCCTAAGATGCTCTTGACACAGTCAATGGTGCCGTCGCCGCCGTCGGCGATGGGCACTGTCACCACTTGCGCGGTGGGCAATAGGTCCAGGACCTCCTCGGCTATTGCCTGCGATAGCTGCTGGCTAGTGGCGCTTCCCTTAAACTTGTCGATGGCGATTACTATCTTCATGAGAGGTTGTAGTAAAGCATTGTGGCTATTCAGTCAGTACCACTAGGTAGTTGCTTAGTTCCCAGAATGTTGCTGGGTTGAGTATTTTGATTATTGTCTTGTCGCCGTTTTCTTCGGTAGAGAATGACTGCAGGTCGTGGTTGGTGAGAATGGTGAATTTCTTGCTTGGGATAGTAATCTCGCTGAGAGTGCGCTTGTCGGCCCTGGTGAAATAAGATATTAAGAGGTTGCCACTTTGCATCACCTTGGTCTTTTTCAGGAATTCCGAGTCTATTATCTTGTGGCCTTTTAGCTCCTCTCTAGTGCCTATGGCATAGTAGCACTCGTTGAGCTCTTTGTTGAGCATCTCGCGTTGCTCCTTTTGTTGATCGCCATTGCTGGGTGCTGTTTGTGTTGGCTCGGTGGGCTGGCTGTTGACCGTGGTGGTGTCGTGTGGCTCGTTGTGCGGTTCGGCTTTTGGGATAGGGTGCTGCAGCTTTGCGTTGAGTTGGTTTATTCTCGTCTGCTGCAAGGCGAGCTGCTGCCGCAGGTTGTTGATGGCTTGTGCTATCTCGGTTCTGCTCTTGTCATCGAGCTCGTCTAGGTCGTCATCGAGCTCTGCGAGTGCTCGTAGTCGGTCCTGAATAGTGTTCTTCATCAGCAAGATGTTGTTGCGCAGCTTTGCCCTTTTGCTTTGCGAGAGTTGAGAGACGCTGGCCTCGTCGATGGCTTGTTCAAGGCTTGTTATCTCGTCAAACCCGTCATTAACGTCGCTGGTGAGGGTGTTGAGTGTACTTTTGAGCTGCTGTGGTGCGGTGAGCACGTCTTGCGCCGAGGGTTTTAGCTCGTCGTTGCTTCTAATCACTTGTGGCTGCTCCTCATCGTTGCTCTTGTCCTTGTCGCGGCAGGCGGTGAGTGAAGTGACAGCCATAAAGGCTATTAACGAAAAGATGAAAAAGTTAAGCGTTCTCATCGCGCTGGCTGTATTTGTTCTTGAACTTGGCATACTTATCCACTTTGACGTGGGTTTCGCTGTCTTTGCCTGCGACTATTATCACAATCTCGCCGCGTGGTGCTTCGTGTGAGAAATGCTCATGAAGTTCGCCTAATGTGCCGTGATGAGTGGTGTCGTGGAGTTTTGAGATCTCGCGGCACACCGACGCTTCTCGGTCGGCGCCAAAGGTTTCGGCCAGTTGCTGCAGAGTCTTTACTAGTCGGTTGGGTGACTCATAGAAAATCATGGTGCGCGGCTCTTGAGCCAGAGCTTCGAGGCGTGACGCCCTGCCTTTCTTCACTGGCAGGAACCCCTCGAAGGCAAATCTCTCGCACGGCAGCCCCGAGTTGACAAGTGCAGGCACAAAGGCTGTGGCGCCAGGTAGTGTCTCTACAGTAATTCCATTGCGGCGACATTCACGCGAGAGCATGAAGCCGGGGTCGCTGATGCCTGGCGTGCCGGCATCGGTGATGAGTGCTATGTCTTCACCCGCCTTTAGCCTCTCGATGATGGCGCTGGTGGTGTTGTGCTCGTTAAACTTGTGATGGCTGCGCATGGGAGTGTTGATGCCAAAATGCTTCATTAGCACGGCACTGGTGCGTGTGTCCTCAGCCAGAATGAGGGCTACATCGTTGAGCACTTTCACTGCGCGCATGGTCATGTCTTCGAGATTGCCTACCGGTGTAGGCACCATATATAATTTTCCTGACATAAATTATTGAGAGCTAGAATGGTGGAATGGCGATAGTGTTGATTAGGCGACGAGAGCGATGCCAGATGTCTGATGTGCGACAAGCAATCGTCAATCTCCGAGTCCTAATTCGATGAGCCTCACAAACTCTTTCACCACCTCGTTGCTGCGGTCTAAGCCAAGGTCATTGGTGATAAAGTCCTTAATCTTGTCGATGCTTGCCAGGCGTTGCATCACGGCAATAGCATCGGTATATTTCTGCTTGTCGCCGTCGAAGAGCTCACGCTGGAACATGAAGCGGTCGTTGATGGAGAATGCCTGCGTGATGTCGCGCAAGGGAGTGTCATTGAGTTGTGAATGGGGCTCTGTTGTCGCAATGGTTTTAGCCTCGTCAAGAGGCTTAGGGGCAGGCTTTGGGGGTGTCGCGGGCTTTATGATGGGCTCTTGCTCAGGTTGAGCCGCGGCAGGTGCAGGAGAATCGTCAGTGTGCTCTGTGGGTGGCACAAAAGCGGGTGGCACAGGCTCTGCCTCAGGAGTGTGGGCATTTTGTGCGATAGTGTCGATAATGCTTGCCTGTGCTGCTATATGCTGTGCTTTTTCTTTGAACTTGTCGATTACCAGTTGTGGCACTTCATCGCTGTGGCGTTGCATCACCAGCAGCAGCCCTTCTAGTTCATAGACATTGGTGAGCAGTTGGTCGATAGTAGTGTTCATGTTTTATGTTAACTATGTGTGTTATATGGTTTATGGTGCAAAAATTCCTAGCAGGAGGCGGTCAATCATCTCCTTGAGGTTTGGGCGGCTACCATGCCAGTTGTTGACAAGCACTGCCCAGGTGTATTGTGGATTGTCGGCGGGGAAATAGCCCACATAGCACTGCACGTCGCGCATGGAGCCCGATTTTGAGGCTATCATGCCGCTAATCGACGAGGCGGGAATCTGTGTGCCTATCTTGGCGTTAATGCCGACTCTTGTCATTAGGTCGATAAGTCGCAGCTGATGAGAGCCAAAACGGCGACTGCTCATGTAGGTGAGCATGTCGGCGAAGAACTTGACTGGAGCCTTGTTGTTGCGAGCCAGACCGCTGCCGTCATACTGGAATTTGCCCGAGGCATCAATGCCACGCGCTGTGAGGAGGCTGTCGATGACCTCCACGCCTTGCGCTGCTGTGGGCTCGCGATGACTGCCCACCGCGATGGCCTTGAGCAAGCCCTCGGTGAACATGTTGTCGCTGCGTTCAAGGAGCGAGGCTATAATGTCGGAGAGTGCTGGCGACTTGTGTGTCAACAGCAACCAGCGGCGGCTGGTAGGCTCAAAAGGCCGATTGTTGAGTCTTATACCCGCAGTGGCGAGAGTGCGACTCAGGCTGTCGGTGAGCAAAGCGCCGGGAGTGGGGTTTGCCACATCAAAATAGTAGGTAGTGTCGGCAGCGGTGCCAGTGAGGATGATAGCCGGGTTGGCATACTCCAGCAGCACTCCCACATTGTCGTCGTTGCCAGGCCGCAAGCGGTTGATGATTTGCACGCCTGGCACGTTTGGCTCAAAGTGGGCATTGGCCGCTGTGCCGTCGCCCTTGCCAGTGAACACGAGTTTCATGCGGTTGTCGCAGTAGTTGAGGGCGTGCAGGCCCATGCCATAGTCCCATGCCAGGTCATCGGCACACCAGTCGCCGTTGTAGGCAGGGTAGTAGTACATGCTGTTATCTACAATCACTTTTCCCTCGATTGTGCTGATGCCCTGCTTGTTGAGAGCCCCCACCACCTCATGCACTATGTCGAGGTTGTCCTTGAAATATACCGAGCCAAGCGTGGGGTCGCCCTGTCCCACTACCACGAGGTTGCCCCGCAGGGTGTTGCCATGAATTTCTCCGTCGAGATAGACGGGGGTGTTGAAGGTGAAGTCGGCTCCCAGCAGCTCGAGTGCTGCCGACGATGTAACGGTCTTCATGGTCGATGCCGTGATGCATGCCAGGTTGATGTTGCGACCGCCCAGCATCTTGCCGCTCTTGATGTCGGTAACTATCACTCCCACCGAGGCATGGCGCATGAGCGAGTCGTCAACGAAGCGGTCTATAGCCTTTTGAGTGCGCTGCGCAGTGATGTCTCGGGCTTGCAGAGTGTTGACAATCACCACAAGCATCAGTAATGTGATTATAAATCTTAGTTTCATTGAGTTGTGAATTATAAGTCGTTCAGTATGGATTCGTGCATTATGCATTAGCATTATTCATTAAGCATTGTCCATTATGAATTATGCATTATGCATTATGCATTGTGCATTATGCATTGTGAATTATGCATTGTGAATTGTGCATTATGAATTATGCATTGATTACATCTCCCATTCTAGGAGGTTAGCTGCAATGCCGTCGGCGAGGTTTACCAGTGAGCACAGAGGGTGCTCATCGCGGGCGGTGTTGAGGCATTTAGTCAATTCCACGCTTTGCATGGGGAGGTCCCATGCAGCCATGTGCCAGCGTATGGCAAGCAGCTCGTCGTCATAGATTTCAAGGCCGCTCATGAGTGCGAGCATCGCCGATTTCTCGCCGTGCCCCATAGGAAAGTTGCGGTAACTCACCTCGTAGCTGTTCACCTCACGCCAGATGCCGTCAGAGCCCCGTTGCTTCTTGATGGCAGGAGAGTAGATGTCGGCCTTGCAGATGTCGTGAAGCAAGGTTGCGATAATCACGCTGTCGCGGTTGAGACGGTCTTCAAGCTCGGGTTTCATGGCGATGACCATCTCACGCAGCTTGAGTCCCGCCTTGCAGGTGTTGAGCGAGTGAACCAGCAGCCCGCCGTCGCTGTTGAGGTGGTGGTTCACGCTTGCTGGTGCAGAGAAGAAATGAAGCTTTCCCTCATCAAGCATCTCAATGAGGTCGTCGATGCCTTCTCGGCCAGTAGATTTAAGCAGGTCGATGAACTCGGCCTTATAGCTCTCGATGTCATGTTTATCCATTGTGCTAATATTTTTTGTTCAATTTTCTACGAAATCTCTTTCTTGGCTTAGGCCTCTTTGCGCCATTTTTCATGCGCAGGTATTTTGTCCACGAGTAGTGCTTGCGCTGCTCCAGGTAGTCGTAGTTGCTCTCGTTCTTGTAGGCCTCGCGCTCAAAGCTTATGTTAAAATAGGCATTGCCCTTGAGAAAAAGCCTGATGAGCCACTCCACCAGGTAAATGATATAGAATGGCAGGTATAGTAGCTCGCGCATCTGAGCTGTGTGAATGCTCTCATGGTTAATAAGGCGCTTGTTGACCTGCACGTCGGGATGCACAAAAAACACGCCAAAGAGGTTGATGGCCGAGTAGTTGCGCGATGGCGGCAGATATTTAGTGCGAATTATTATCATTTTCTATGCTAGAGAATAGATGCTATCACACTGCAAAGTTAATGAAAAGTTTTTAGTTATTGGTTTTTAGTCATTAGTTTTTGGTGCCGATTAATGATATTTCGCCCAAAAGAGCCTAAAACACAAGGCAAAGAATAAAAACTGATTTCTGATTTCCTGAAATCTGAAAACTTTTCACTACCTTTGCGCCCGATTTTAAGACAAATGTTATTATTAACAAGTAAAAACAATTCATAATGTTAACTCTCGACAACAAGAAAAAGCTTAAACGTGAGATACTTGCCTATTTTCTGCTCACGGTGGGTAGTGCTCTGTTTGCCATTGGCGACGTGATGTTTGTCAACCCTTATCTGATGGCGCCTGGCGGCACTTATGGCTTGAGCAACGTGTTCAACACCCTGTGGCCGTGGAAGATTTCGCTCTACGCCCTGTGCATGGATGTGCCACTGCTCATCATTGGCACTTGGATTTTGGGACCCAAGTTTGGTGTCAAGACCATTGTCTCAACGGCGTTGATATTTTTGTTCACATTCATTCTGGAAAGCTGGTGGGGTTACAACCCAGTGATACACGACGGTGAGATTGTTGAGCAGGCTGGAGCGTCGATGGTTGAGATTCCTCACAATGGCGGTTGGTTCAGCCCCGACTATTTCCTTAACACCGTTGTTGCCGGCATCATCTACGGCCTTGCCATTGGTCTCATCTTCCGCTCAGGAGCCACCAGTGGCGGCAGCGACATCATCTCGATGATATTGCACAAATACACCAAGATTTCTTTGGGTACACTAGTGATGATAGTGGATGGCATTATCACCCTGAGCACTCTCATTGCCTTTGGCGACATACGCCTGCCTATCTACTCGGTGATTATCATCTTCATTGAGGGCAAGGTGATTGACCTTGTGGTTGACGGCATGAAGAGCTATAAGACAATGTTCATCATTACCGATAACCCCGAACCAGTGCGCGACTTTATCATCAACAACCTCAAGCGTGGTGGCACCTGCATCACTGGCAGTGGCCTCTACAAGGGTGACGAGCGCAAGATGGTGTATGTCACACTCGACCGAGCCGACATGATTAAGCTGCGCTCAGTGCTCTATCGCATCGACCCAAAAGCCTTTGTCAACATCATGGAGAGTTCCGAGATTTTGGGACAAGGCTTCCGCCGCTTGCCGCAAGAGTAAGCGACCTAGAGTCTTAAAAACGATGACAAGCCAGTGTACTGGCCTGTCATCGTTTTTTTAGTTGCCACAGTTATGAAATGCTGTGCATGCAAGGCGGCAAGTCATGCCTTTTTGGAGTCTCTCTCGATCAGCTCTTGGGCAAGCATCAGGTGGCTGAGGGCACCGCGGCTCTGTGGGTCATAGAGAATGGCTGGCAGGCCGTGGCTGGGTGCCTCGCTAAGGCGTGTGTTGCGCGGTATCACGGTAGTGAACACCATGTCGCCAAAGTGCGATTTCAGCTCCTCATAGATTTGGTTGGCAAGCCTGAGGCGTGCGTCATACATAGTGAGCAGGAACCCCTCGATGTGAAGCCCGGTGTTGAGTTTCGACTTGATGATGCGCACCGTGTTGAGCAACTTGCTGATGCCCTCGAGGGCGAAGTATTCGGCCTGGACAGGAATTATCACACTGTTTGCTGCCGTGAGTGCGTTGACGGTGATAAGTCCCAGCGATGGGCTGCAGTCGATGAGGATGTAGTCGTAACTCTCGCTCACGCTCTTTAGTATGCGAGCCATCACCTTCTCGCGGTTAGGCTTCTTGATGAGCTCTAACTCGGCTCCCACAAGGTCGATAATCGAGCCAAGCACGTCGAGCCCCTCTACACATGAGGGCACCACAGCGCTCTTGATGGGGTATTCATCTACCAGGCACTCATAGATTGATGCTTGCAACTGTTTTGGGTCAATGCCTAGTCCTGAGGTGGCATTGGCCTGCGGGTCGGCATCGATGAGCAGCACCCGCTTGCCACATCGTGCCAGCGATGCTGCGAGGTTTATGGCTGTGGTGGTTTTCCCCACACCGCCTTTTTGATTGGCTAAAGCAATTATTTTTGTCATGTTGTGTTTTTTAGCTAACAAGCCGTCATGCTACAGAGCCATGGCAAGGCAATTATAGATGTGGCTTGTGTTTTCTTCAATTAATGTTTTCTAAATCTTTAATTGAGCGAGCAACTCATGAGGCTTGAATCCACAAGTCCTTGATTTTGCGCTTGATGGCAAGCACGTTGCCCAGCGTGATGAGCGACATGATGACCACCGCCACTATCAGTGCCAGGATGATAGACCCACCTCTCACGTCCATGGCGTTGAGCATGGGCAAGTAATAGGCTCGCATCAGCAGCATGAGAATTACCGAGACAACCATCACAGCGCAGTTGATGTAGATTACCATGTTGATATAGGTGCGCGACACTTGGCTAGGAGAGTATCCCAGCACCAGCAGGTCTTGCAGCTTCTTGGTGTTTTTCTGCAAGAGCAGGTATATGCTCAGCATCAAGATGAAGAATGCCAGTACGCTGATGATGATGCCCACTATGATGACGATGCTCACGATGATGTTGAGAAAGCCTTGCGCCTTGCTCTGGTTCATCTTGTCGCCGGCAACCTGATATCCGTGTTCCGAGAAATACCTGCCTATGCGCTCGTCGCCAGGGCTGTTGACCTCGACAATGAGCCTTGATGGGTTGTGAATGGCGTTAGAGCCAAACTTCTCATTGCTCCACTTCATGAAGTCCTCGGGCACGACAATGGTGTTAAGGCGCGACGAGAAGCCCACCAGGATGCCCTCAAAGGTCTGCTCCTGGCCGTTGCCGCGGAGTGTGAACCGCAGGTTCACCGCTTTAGACACTGCCAGCTCGCTGGCTTGCGGCAGCCCTTGACTTGGTGCGAACCCAAAGTTGTAGAGTGTGAGATAGTCTCTTGAGATGATTACAGGAATCATGGGGTTGTTGGGGTCAAATTTCCAATGCCGGTCGGTGACATCAAGGAACTCGTTGGGCAACGATTCAAAGAACATCATCGTGCGCATGCCTTGTCCGCTCACGCTGATACTGGCGTCAACGCTGTAGTCGTTGCTTGAGAACTTGCCCACCTGGCGGCACCAGGGCTGCGCCTCAATGTCTTCAATGTCGCTGGCGGTGAACTCGTTGCTGCCTTGCAGCACAGTAGATGCCGTTGACACCTCTCGGGTGATAATCATGAAGTCTTTGCGCAAGAAACTGTCCTCGTCTTTAAACAGAGGCTTCACATCCTGATGAAACTGCACAGCAAGTATCACTATGGTGAGTCCCACCAAGCTAGCTAGCGAGAAGCCTATGAGCTGCGACGGACTGATGTGCTTGCGCAGTAGCTTCCACATCAGAGCGCGGCTGCTATAGTCGTGTTGGGTTTTATTGTCGTTCTTGCTCATAGCTTGAATTCTTTGTCAACATTGATTTTCACATTGTTGCCCACCGAGGTGGAGATAATGCCGGCACCTTGACGCTCGGCCTCGGCAGTGACCATCTTGGCAACAATTTGGTTGTTGGTCTCATCGAGGTGGCTCACTGGCTCGTCGAGCATGATGAAGTCGCATGGCTGGCACAGGGTGCGCACTATGGCCACACGCTGCTGCTGGCCTATCGAGAGCTTCGCCACCAGGCTGTCAACTTTCTCGCCAATGCCCAGGCGTTCCATCATCGCCACTATTTCGGCACGTGTCTTGAAATTGGTGATGCTGTTCTTGAGCATGATGTTTTCCATTGCCGTGAGCTCGGGGAAGAGACGCATCTCCTGGGCGAGGTAGGCGATGTGATGGGTGCGCACCTGGCACCACTGGTTCACGCTCAGCTGCCTGATGTCCTGGCCGTCGAAGGCAATGGTGCCGCTATAGTCGATGCGGTAGCCATAGATATAGCTGCACAGCGACGACTTGCCAGTGCCGCTCTCGGCGCTGATGAGATATTTCTTGCCTCGCTCAAAGGTCACGTTGCGGAGCCATATCTCGCTGCCAGTGTCTTCACGTCCAGCAAAGACTGCCGGTAGTGAATTGTTAAGTGTAATACAGTTCATTTTGTTGATACTTAGATGGTTACTAAGTCGTTGCCACAGTCATTTCAATCATGGCAATGTCTGCGGTGAGATTAACTTGCAAAAGTAACGAATTCCTCTCAATCGACATTCATTATTTAAGTATTTTTATAAGAGTTTTACTGGCTTGCAAATGTAAGGCGCACTAGATGCGTTTATTGAACGATTACTAGCTCATTCCACCTTCATAAAAGCGAAATACACTGCCATAATCAAGAAAGTGAATGCCACAAAGTGGTTCCAGTGGAGATGCTCGTTCTTGAAGAAAACAGTGACAAACACGGTAAAGACTGTCAGGGTGATAACCTCTTGTATTACTTTGAGCTGCATCAGCGAGAATGGGCCACCATTGTCTATGAAGCCTATGCGGTTGGCTGGCACCATAAACGCATATTCAAATAGTGCTATGCCCCATGAGAAGAGAATTACAACGATTAGGGGCCAGTGGGTGCTCACTCCCATCTGCTGAAGCTTCAGGTGCCCATACCAGGCGAATGTCATCACTATGTTGCTCACACAGAGCAGCCCTATTGTGGCAAGTGCTGTCCAGTTCATTTTGATAGTTTTTTTTCAAGAAGGCGGCAATCGTGCCGCGCGGCGGTGGTGGTTACTTTTATGAATTTCAAAAAAACGGCTGCAAAGTTAATGCTTTTTACGGGATTTCAAAATGAGCCATATCACCATTCTGCTTTTTATTGAAAAAAACGGACAAAAAGAACCGTCCCCAATTAGTTCAAATCGGACAAAGAGAACCGTCCCCAATTAGTTCAAAACGGACAAAAAGAACCGACCCCTTTTTCCGTTTTTTTCCGAGAGGGTCGGTTTTTTTGTGTGTTCTAGTTCTGTTTAGCAGGCCTTGGTGTTATGGCTCAATGCTTATGCTCTCGTTGAGGTAGGGCACAAGTCTTCCCCTCAGGGTAATGCGGCCGTTGCCCAGCGTGGGGAATACGTCGGCTATAGCCTGGTCGCTGCCATTGAAGACGGTGATTGTGACGCTGGCATTCATGCGTCGTCCTATCATGGTGTAGGTTAAGATGGCATTACCTTTTTTGTCATACTTTATATTCTTGTTGCTGATGCGTCCGTGCAGGGTGATGCCGCCCAGTCCGTTGGCCCCGGCAATCATGTTGTTGAATGCTACCTGGAAGATGCCCTTGTCGCCTTGCATGAGCATGAAATTAGTGTTGTCGTTGAGTCCCATCTCATAGCGTCCGTAGGAGTTACGCACTTCTTTTGCCTGAAGAACGAAATATCCGTCTTCAATGGCGTTTAGGGCCTTGAGGTGGAATATTGAGTCAACAATCTCGTGGCCTTTCTTGATGCGCTCTTTGCGTTCTTTCTTTGTCTCGTTGCTGGGTATAGGCGCTGTCTCGTCAATGACGTAGATGTCATCGTGCACTTGTGCCATTGTTGTTGCTGGCACGCTAAGTAATGTGACAAAAATCAGAGATAATATTAAATTAAAAGTTTTCATAACTACAGTGTGTTTTATAGTGTTGTTGCAAAATTACACAATTTAAACACACAAGGCATCAAAATACTGCATCGAATATTGTGTTTTTTTGTATTTTTGCAAAAAAAATCGTGAAAATGTCTAGTAAAAGCAGTTTTTCATGGCCAATGAAAATCCTATTCCTTTTTTGTGGGATGCTGGTGGCCTTGTTTGTGGTGGTATTGGTCATTGTGTTGATGTTTGGTGCCGACACCAGTAATGCCAGTTATGTGATAGCGATGTCGGTAGCACAAAACCTGATGGTGTTCATCTTGCCTGTTGTGATGCTGGCTATGATGAGCAGGAGGGTAGAGTTGCTGCCAATGTCTCGCACATTATGGATGGCCAAGGGCCCCACGTTGAAATCGGTCGCGCTCGTGGTGCTGGTGTGGGTGGTGGCTTTGCCTGCCATGAACTATGTGGTAGAGTGGAACCAAAGCATTGAGTTCCCGTCGTGGCTGCAAGGTTTGGAGGAAGAGCTCCGTGCCATGGAGAGCGATGCGGCAGCTACCTCCAGCCATTTGCTCAACGCTCAGTCGCTTGGCATGATGATATTTATGGTGCTAGTGGTGGGCGTGCTGACTGGTATGGGCGAGGAGATTTTTTTCCGTGCTGGCCTGCTTGGCACGATGCTTCATGGCAATGTCAACAAGCACGTGGCGGTGTGGGTGGTGGCTATTGTGTTCAGTGCCATCCACTTGCAGTTCTTTGGCTTTGTCCCGAGAGTGTTGCTAGGCGCCTGGCTGGGCTACTTGCTGGTGTGGACTGGCGAGGTGTGGACGCCCATCATCGCTCATGCCCTCAACAATGGCTCGATAGTTGTGGCGGCTTATCTCACAAATAAAAACATAATATCATGTAATTACCTTGAGTCGGTAGGCTCCAGCAACCACTGGTTGGCGCTGGGTAGTGCTGTGGCAACGGCGTTGCTGATAGTGCTGTTTATGAGGAAGCCTGCTAGAACTTATAACAAATTGACAAAATGAGACCATTGTTGATACTGCTGTTGCTGGCGGCTAGTGTGGCTGCCAGTGCGCAAGAAGTGATTTGTCATCGTGGATATTGGGACACCGATGGCTCGGCCCAGAATTCCCTGCGCTCGCTAGTGAAGGCCGACTCGATAGGCGCTTGGGGCTCGGAGTTTGACGTGTGGATGACTGCCGATGGCATGCTAGTAGTAAATCACGATGCCAGTTATGGTGGGGTGACTATTGAGACTGCCAAGTGGAAGCAGCTCAAAGATATGCGCCTCAAGAATGGTGAGTTGCTGCCCACTCTGGAGCAGATGCTCAAGTGTGGCAAAATGCTCAAGACGCGCCTCATCGTGGAGATGAAGCCTCACAGCAGCCGTGAGCATGAGCTTGAGGCGGCACGCAAAATCGTGAAGCTGGTGAGGCATTTGGGCCTGGAAGCCCGTGTCGAGTACATCACGTTCTCTTATCAGGGCATGAAGAACCTCAAGGAGCTGGCTCCAGCTGGCACTCCAGTTTATTACCTCAATGGTGAGCTGTCGCCTTCTCAGCTCAATGAGCTTGGTGTTGCCGGCATTGACTATAGCATTAGGGTGATGCGTGAGCACCCTCAGTGGATTGACGAGGCCCATGCGCTAGGCATGAAGGTGAACGTGTGGACCGTCAACAGCGAGCGCGACATGAAATGGTGCATCAACTATGGTGTCGATTTTATCACTACTAATGCCCCGGAGCGCTTGCAGCAACTGCTTAATGAATAATGAGTCCACTTTAAACTATAAAAAACGGCGAATTATGCAAATTAAACTAATTTTTCACTGCTGAAAATCAATGCTTTGATTTTCGGCTTTGCTTGTTTTTGGGGACTATATACTGAAAATATGTACTTTCAGCGTGACTCAATAATTATTTTTCGCACATAAAATTAAGTAGAGAAATAAAAAAAAGATTACCTTTGCAGGAATATAACCGCTAAATTCTTATATAAATTATGAAAAAGATATTATTGTTACTGGCAGTAGTGTTACCTTTCCTTCTCACGTCATGCGGCGATGATAAAGATGAGTTGTCGGCTCTTGAAAAGGAACTTGTGGGTGAGTGGGCCATTATTAATGAGCCTGGCTCTGATGCCGACGACTATCATTATGTCTTCAAGAAAGAGCGCACGGGGTCGAGAAGGCACATCGAGAATGGAAATGTGAAAACCGATGTGTCTTTCTACTGGGCCTTGAAAGGAAATAAGTTGACGCTGGATTATGGCTCTGGTCAACAGCTGGTTATGGAGATAACCTTAACTATCAATAATCTGCATGTGGTCTATGAGAGCACTGGAGTGGCTCAAGATTACAAAAGGGTGGTTAGCGCAGAAGAATAGGTGCATCAGCAGCTCTCTTTAGGAGTATTAGACATCTCTATAAAGATGAAAAAGATAATTTCTAATGACGCGGTGACATTGCGTTCGCTCGAGGCCACCGACCTTGATGTGCTCTACCGCTGGGAGAACGATGCGCGGCTATGGACAGTAAGTAACATTATGTCGCCGTCGCCCAAGAGCTACCTGTGGCAGTATCTTCAGAACTACGACAGCGACCTCTACAATACCCGCCAGTTGCGTCTCATGATCACGTTGACCATGACTGGTGAGCCAGTGGGTACCGTTGACTTGACCAACTTCGACCCCTTTAACAACCGCGCCGAGTTTGGCATCATGATTGACCGCTCACATGAGGGCAAAGGCCTGGGCGATGCCGCGTTGAGCCTCACCATTGATTATGTGCGTGACTATTTGGGGCTGAGTCAGATATATGCATTAGTGCCGGTGAGCAACACTGTGTGCATCGCCATGCTCAAGAAGCATGGTTTCGCCACAGCAGGCATTCTCAAGCAGTGGATAAACCACGGGGCCGAGGTTCACGATGTGGAGATGATGCAGCTGCTGCTTCGTTGATGTATTAACGAATTGACAAGTAAAGCAAGCCATGAAAAGATGATTGTTTTCACAGTTTTAATATCACTCTTAATATGTCATTTCCTGGCCGATTACTGCCTCACGACACCCCAGATGATTGAGGCTAAAGCCAGTGGCAAGCACTTGCAGCACGTAGGCTTGCACGCGGCAGTGCATGCCACGTTGATGGCGGTTGTGTTATTAGCGTTTTGCGTGAGTTTTGTGGTTGTGTCGGCACTGTTCGCTCTTGAGTTTGTCAGCCACTTTGCAATAGACTACGGTAAAGGCTTCTTAGGTCGCAAGTTCCCTGCTTTAGGCGATAACACCAAGAAAGCATTTTGGGTGCTCTATGGTTTAGACCAGCTGCTGCACTTGCTGGTGATAGTGGCGATAGTGTATTGTGCTGTCTCTTAATCCCGATTTGGGTTAATTCAAGCTCACGTCATCGGGCCAGTTTTTCCATAGCTGATATTGGTCGCCAAAGCGCGCGACGGCGTTTTGCCACAAGGCATCGTTGTTGCTGCTCATCACAAGCTCGGTTACATTACCTTTGAGCACAGCCCAGTCGTGGCGCTTCAGCTCGCTTGAGAGCTGTCCTACGCCCCATCCGCTGTATCCCACCATGAATTTCACCTTCTCATTCACGTTCTCGCCATCGGCAAGGAACATCTTCATGACATCGAAGTCGCCACCAAAGAACAATCCTGGTGCCAGTTGCTCGCTGCCAGGGATGGCGTCTTTGCCCAGGGTGTGAATGAAAAACATCATGTTGGTGCCCACTGGCCCGCCCAGGTAGAGCGGCACTTGCTCCGGACACTCCACGTCGGGCACGAGCTCGTTGAGAGTGAAGCGCGTGGGCTTGTTCACTATCACACCCATCGACCCTTCTTCGTTGTCGTGATCAACGAGGATGGTGATGCTGCGCTTGAAGCAAAAGTCTTCTACCGTGGGCTTTGCCACTAGCAGCGCGCCTCGTGCGGGCTCTGGCTGGTTGTCGAGCAAATTGAATATGTCGAGGTTTAAATCTTCCATTTCGAGGGCAAAAATAGGCAATTCTTGCAATTTTTACAAGATTTTTGGGCGCATATCAAGAAAAAACACTAACTTTACACCCAATTTAGATAAACACTCATGAAAGTACTGAAATTTGGAGGAACATCGGTAGGGACAGTAGAGTCTCTGCGCAATGTGAAATACATTGTTGAGAATCAGGACGAGCCAGTCGTTGTGGTGGTCTCGGCTCTGGGTGGTCTCACCGACATGCTCATCAAAGCAGCCAACTTGGCAGCGAATAACGACATAGGCGCCTACCGCATAGTTCAGGACATCACTGCTCGCCACAACGAGATTATGAACACGCTCATCCCAAGCGAGCAGATTGATGACGCTCTCAATCGCGTGCGAGCACTGTTCTTTGAGCTAAGTAATGCTTATACCGACATCTCTCGCAACGAGGAGCTCACCGAGGCCGACCTTGAGGAGGTGGTGAGCTATGGCGAGCGGTTGTCGTCGCTCATCATCAGTCTTATCATTGATGACGCGACCTATTTTAACTCGCTTGAGATAGTGCGCAGCTCCAACCATGAGTGTGACCTGGAAGCCACTAATGCTAATATTGCTAACACACTAGGCAAGTTCAAGGGCAAGGTGGCAGTGATGGGTGGCTTCATCTCTCGCGACAGCAAGAGTCGCCGCATAAGCAACTTGGGCCGTGGCGGCAGCGACTACACGGCAGCCATCGTCGCCAGTGCTCTCAATGCCGACTCACTAGAAATCTGGACCGACGTTGACGGCTTCATGACTGCCGACCCAAAGGTTGACCCCACAGCCACCGTCATTCGCCAGATGACCTATGAGCAGGCGCAGCACATGTGTGACCAGGGCGCCAAGGTGATTTATGCGCCCACTATCAAGCCTGTGGCCGAGAAGCACATCCCCATCTGGGTGAAAAACACCTTCAACCGCGGCGCTACAGGCACGCTCATTGCCGATTAAGTCTAGTGTGTTGCGTTGACAACGCAACATACGTGACACATTAACTGTGTACTCTTAACTGAGAACTCTTAACACTTAACACTTAACACTTAACACTTAACTAAAAAGTGGCATACCCAAAATTCATCATCACCCAAGAGGGCTTTCTCAGGCTTGGGATGGTGACGTTGCATCGTCATCTCATGGAGCCTAGCGACGTGTGCCTTGGCGGTGGCTACTGGCGCGTGAATTATGCAGCGAGGCAGGTGGAGCTCAGTGGCGCCTCTAGCGACTATGGCAAGCCGCAGTGGCATAATGTGGAAAAGGTGCTGCTGCCGCGCGACTATGAGGGCTACACCTTCACCTGGCTCATAAACGGCAAGCAGCATCCCTTGACCGAGATGCTGCCTGTAGAGTATGTGTGAAAAACACGTTGATTTACATTACTTCACGAGAATCTTGCGACCTTTCACTACATAGATGCCTGGTGTGAGGTTGCTCACTTCGCCAGCTCTGATGTTGCTTGCCACGCGCATTCCGAGCACGTTGTAAACGTCGATGATGTCGCCAGCGGCAGCAATCTCGTTGATGCTAGTAACCTCGCCAGCTCCCAGGTGGTTGGCAGTGAGTGTAAATTGCTGTCCTCCAGGAATGCTGATGTAGCAACGAGTGGCATAGAAGAAAGCCTTGTCGTTGTCGATAGAGGTGAAGTTGGCGTCGCTGTTGTTGATGGCGAGGATGCCATAAAGACCCTTGCCGTCGGTCTTTACAGGAGCACCGTTCATAGTAACCTCCACGCCACAGCTAGTGGTCATGGTCACTTTTGAATCCTTGTTGGTAACCACAGTATTAACTTGGAATTTCTTGTTGCCGGCCTCTCCGGGATAATAGAGGATATAGGGCACGTTGGCTTGAATGCCCTCGGCTTTGCAGTCTTGGAAGTTGAGCACGATTTCGTTGCCCTGTTGTGTCACGCCCACGAGTTTCTCCAGCTTCACGCCAGCTCCCATCACGTCGTCAAGTTCCTGCTCGGTAATGGCAAAAGGCAGCGACAGAGTGTTCCATCCGGTAAAGAGATAGCGTTCGGCAGTCACGTTGCACTGCTTACCGTCGTAGCGTTCAAGAGATGTGCCGTTGTAGGTGCTCAGCCTCAACGGAGTCTGTGCTCCAGCAGTCATAGCTATAGCAGCCAGAGCAATCATGCAGAATAATTTTTTCATAATAGTACGTTTTATATTGGTTAAACTTGCTTTTGAGAGTCTCAAAGATTGTCGCAAATATAAGTGAAATATTCTAAATCACCAAAAAAACTTTAAACATCGCCCAGTCTTCTCTAGAGGTCACACTTAACATTTAACTCTTATCACTTAATCAATCGTCTCCTTGAATTGCTTGCGGCGGAAGACGAAGTTGCGGCCCAAGTATTTCTCGCGCACCACGGGGTTCACGGCGAGCTCCTCGCTGGTGCCCTGGAAGAGGATCTTGCCTTCAAAGAGCAGGTAGGCGCGGTCGGTGATGCTCAGTGTCTCGGGGGCGTTATGGTCGGTGATGAGGATGCCTATGTTCTTGTGCTTGAGGCTATAGACGATGCTCTGGATGTCTTCCACGGCAATGGGGTCAACGCCAGCGAACGGCTCGTCGAGCATAATGAACCAGGGGTTGATAGCCAGGCATCGTGCAATCTCGGTGCGGCGTCGCTCGCCACCACTGAGGCGATCGCCCAGGTTCTTGCGCACCTTCTCGAGGTGGAACTCGGCGATGAGCTCCTCGAGCTTGTCGCGCTGATACTCGGCGCTGGTGCCGGTCATCTCGAGCACGGTGCGAATGTTGTTCTCCACGGTGAGCTTGCGAAACACCGAAGCCTCCTGCGGCAGGTAGCCTATGCCCAGCTGGGCGCGGCGATACACTGGCAGCTTGGTGATTTCCACATTATTAATATACACGCGACCCTCATTGGGCGTTACCAGGCCCGTTGTCATGTAGAACGTGGTAGTCTTACCAGCACCGTTAGGTCCCAGCAGTCCCACAATCTCGCCTTGTCGCACGTTGATCGACACATGGTTGGCAACGGTGCGCTGGCGGTACTTCTTCACGAGGTTGTCGGTTTGCAGCACCAGCTTTCCCTCGTTGCCGCATTGCTTGAGCATGGCAGTGACCTTGTCGCTCACCTCTGTGATTTTATCAGCATTGATGAGGTCATCGCCTGTGGCCACCTGCACTTGCACAGTAGGTTCTTTTTTCTTGTCGCGGTTGTTAAAAAGTTTCATAATGTGGTCTCTGTGGGTGGGCAAGAAATGTCACTTCTTGATGTTGAGGCGCGACTTGATGTAGTCAGTGAGCAGGTTGATGGCAACTTCGTTGTGACCACCCTCGGGCACGATGATATCTACAAATCGCTTGCAAGGCTCAATGTGCATCAGGTGCATGGGTTTGAGCACTTGCTGGTAGCGGTCTATCACCTCTTGTGCTGTGCGTCCTCGCTCAATGCAGTCGCGAGAGATGACGCGTATGAGGCGGTCGTCGCCGTCGGCATCGACAAAGACCTTGATGTCCATCATCTTGCGCAGCCGTGGGTCGCTCATTACCAAGATGCCCTCAATGAGCACCACGTCGTGTGGGTCCATGTGTACGGTCTCCTCCTGACGTGTGCAGGTGAGATAGCTGTAAGTGGGCATTTCTATCGACTCGCCTTTCTTGAGCATTTTCAGGTGCTCGAGCAGCAGGTTCCAGTCAAAGGCTGCTGGCTCGTCGAAGTTGATTTTTTGCCGGTCCTCGATGGGAATGTGGCTAGAGTCCTTGTAGTAGGAGTCTTGTGATATTATGCCAACTTCACCTTTAGGAAGGCGTTCCATGATTTTGCGTACTACAGTGGTCTTACCCGATCCTGTTCCGCCTGCGATACCAATGATAAACATAATTTTTTGAACTTATTTAGTTTAGTGATAATCAGTATTTTTATTCTTTTGCAAATCGCTGCAAGCGAGACCTCATGGATGGCATCTGCTTGCACCAATGTCTAAAATCTCACAAAGATACACTATTTTGCCAAAATAGTCAATACTTGAATGAAAAATATTCTTATTTTTCTTTCATAGTTTTTTTACTAGGTTTTAGCCTGGAGTCTATTGCGAGGCTATCACCCATAAAATCTCTGGCATCACCTATCTTTCAAATGGTTCTTCCTTGTGCTCTTTGGCCTGTTGTGCCAGCTTCTTGCGGTAGGCTTCTAGGTAGAGGTGCTGCCGGTGGCGTCGAGCGGCCTCTTTTTTAGCCTTGCGCTTGAGGTAATCGTTATGGTGGTTCTCTAAGTAGTTGTCGGCCATAGTTAAATCAATTCATAATTCATAATGCACAATGCATAATTAATAATTACGATCCTCGATCCCCGGTCCCCGATTTCCGTGTCATTCTTTGGAGAAGGTGTCGCTGAAGAGGGTGCGGTTTAGGATTGAGCGCCCCAGGGTGAGCTCGTCGGTATATTCTATCTCGTTACCCACGCTCACGCCGCGTGCCAGGATGGTGACTTTCACGTTGGGGTAGGGGGCTAGACGGCGGTAGATGTAGAAATTGGTGGTGTCGCCTTCCATGGTAGCACTCAGGGCGAGTATCACTTCTTTCACCTCACCACTTTTTACTCGCTCGGCAAGGCTCTCAATCTCGATGTCTTGTGGACCTATGCCGTCCATGGGCGAGATGAGTCCTCCCAGCACATGATAGAGGCCGTGGTGCTGGGCGGTGTTCTCGATACTCATGACGTCTTTCACATTCTCGACCACGCACACGGTGCTGCGGTCGCGGGAGGGGTTGGCGCAGATGGGGCAGGTCTCGGTCTCGCTAATGTTGTGGCACACATGGCAGTAGCGAATCTCCTTGCGCAGCTTGATGATGCTCTCGCCAAAGCGTGTGGCAACATCCTCGTTCTGCTTGAGCAGGTAAAGTACGAGCCGTAGTGCCGTCTTGCGTCCTATGCCTGGCAGTTGTGCAAACTCTGTCACAGCATTTTCCAGAAGTCTAGAAGCAAATTCTTGTTCCATGACTGCAAAGTTATACAAAAAACATTAAATAGCAAAGTGGTGATTTGTTTAGATGGAAAAAAAGAAGTACCTTTGAAGATTGTTAAATAAAGAATATTATTATGGAGACCGATAAGATAGCAATGCCAGCCGAGTTTATTGATATCTGCCCTATTCAGGACAGAGATTTCCACAATGAGATGTCGATGCTCGTTAATGAGCCCATGTTCAGGCACATCGTCAAGATGATAGCCCCCGACTTAGGCTTCACTAAGGTGAAGATGCTGCTCTTGAGCCTGAACTCCAAGCAGGAGTTTCAAGAGAAAGTGATGAAACCTGTGGTAGATGGCATGCTTAAGAAGACCTCGCTGGGGCTCACCTCAAGCGGCCTTGAAAACCTGGTAAAAGACGTGCCTAACACGTTTATCACCAACCATCGCGACATAGTGCTCGACTCGGCGCAGCTGAGCTTCCTCATGCTAGAAAATGACATGGACTCGTGTGAGATAGCAATAGGCAACAATCTGCTCATATATAACTGGATAACACGGCTTGTGAGATTAAACAAGTGCTTTGTGGTGAAGCGCAACCTGGGCCGCTTGCAGACGATGACCGCCGCCATTCAGCTCTCGCGATACATCCACTTTGTGCTTACCCAGAAGAAGGGGTCGGTGTGGATAGCCCAGCGCGAGGGCCGCTGCAAGGACGGCAACGACCGCACCCAGGAGAGCCTGCTCAAGATGCTCACCTATGGCAATCGCGATGTGCCCTTCGTCGAGAGCCTTAAGGAGCTGAACATCGCGCCCATTGCCATCAGCTATGAATATGACCCTAACGACCGCCTCAAGGCACGTGAGTATCTGCTCAAGAGCAAGAACCCCAACTACAAGAAGACCCAGGAAGATGATCTTGAGAGCATGAAGATAGGAATCATGGAGAACAAGGGGCACATCCATTATGCCTTCACGCCATGCATCAACGAGCGCCTGGATAAGATTCCTGCCGACCTCGACCGGTTGCTGCTGGTGCAGCGCATCTGTGGCATCATCGATCATGCCATTCATGCTAATTACAAGATTTTCAAGACAAACTATATAGCTCACGACTTGCTCTTTGACAACAAGGACTTTGCCGAGCACTACACTGCCCAGGAAGAAAAAGAGTTTCGCGACTATCTTAATGCTCAGCTCGACCGCATCGACGACATTCCTGTCAACGCCAGCGACCGCAACTACATGCTTAAATACATGCTGCAGATGTATAGCAACCCACTCACCAATCACATTGAGGCAATAGGGTAAGTGTTAAGAGTGAAGTGTTAAGTGCTAAGTAGGGACAAGGCGTGCCTTGTCCGCCCATAATCTCACTACTGCCTCCCATAAACGAAAACCGTTCCCGACCCTCAATCCCCGATCCTCAATCCCCAATCCTCAATTCCCGATCCTCAATCCCCGATCCCCGATCTACGTTCCCCGTTCCCCGTTCCACCTGCAAACGATAATAATTCCTTTTTCTCCTTTAACAGCTTTAAATAAATGACTATACAATGGTTACCGCTCATAGTGCTGCTCATCGTTAACATTGGTCTTGACTGGTGGCTGTTTCGCAAGTTCAAGCGCGACAATAAGTGGCCTCGGCTCAAGAGTGTGTCGCACGCAGTGCTCTCGCTATTGCTCATGGTGATGCTGATAGTGGCTATCGCTATACCGCACCGCACGTGTGGCAATGGCACTTTTGTGGCCATCATGTGGATGTTGTATATCTACTATACTTTTTATGTGCCACGTTACTTAGCCGCCTTAGTGTGGATGCCCACGCACTTGAAGAAGAGTGGCAAGCTCACCCGCAAGGTGGGAGGCATTGCTGCTACCGCGCTGGGTGTGCTGGTGTTCATATACATGTGGATAGGCCTCTTGTTCGTCCCTTATCAAGTGCATGTGGAGCGTTTAGAGCTAGAGTTTGAGAATCTGCCCGCAGAGTTTGACGGCTATCGCATCGTTCAGTTCAGCGACTTGCACCTGGGCACTTACAATGGCGACACCCAGTTTGTTCAGGAAGTTGTTGACAGCATCAATGCGTTGAAGCCCGACCTAATATGCTTCACTGGCGACCTCGTGAGCCGCCGCACCGACGAGGCGTTGCCCTATAAAAATATCCTCTCCACGCTTCATGCTCGCGACGGTGTGGTGTCAATCCAAGGCAATCATGATGAGGCTCTCTATTATGACTGGCCCAGTGATGAGGCGCGTCGTGCCGACAGCGTGGCCCTGATCGACTTGCAAAAGGAGATGGGATGGAAAATGCTTATGAATGACCACATGATCGTCAAGCGCGACACTAGTGAGATAGCAGTGCTGGGAACCATCTATTTTCGTGGCTGGCCATTCCCAATATATGGCAATCTTGATAAGGCTTATCCCGATTATAATACTGGCAAGCATTTTATAGTGCTGCTGCAGCACATCCCCTCGGTGTGGAAGCTTGACAGGTTCTACCAAAGGCGCGTGGTAATGGCCCGCTTGTGCGACAAGGTGGATCTCATGCTCACCGGGCACACTCATGCCATGCAGTGCATGATAACCCTGTTTGGGCACAAGTTCTCGCCGGCATGGTTTGTTAATGAGTATTGGGGCGGCCTTTATACCGAGGGCGACCACAAGCTCTATGTGAACATAGGCATCGGCATGGTGGGCATGCCCGCCCGCTTGGGAAGCGCCACCCCCGAGATAACTGTCATAACGCTCAAGAAACGAGGAGGCTGCATCGTGGATGACAAAGGCAACAGAATAAGTGACTAAATTTAATAAGCTGACTAGCTGACTAGCTGACGAGGCAATAGCAGCTGTCGCACTTCACGGACAAGGCACGCCTTGTCCCTACAAGTTCTTAAAACTTCTTACTTCCTACTTCTTACTTCATTTAACTTCTTTAATCACATAAAAAATAATGGCCGATAAGATTTCAACTTTAATATCGCAAGAGCTTAATATCCCGCTAAATCAGGTTTCTAGCACGGTGAGCCTGCTGCGAGATGATAATTCCATCCCTTTCATCAGTCGCTACCGCAAGGAGGCGACGGGAAACCTCGACGAGACACAGGTTCAGTCGATTGACGCTCGCATGGCTTATTATGACGAGCTGCAAAAGCGCAAGAACACAATCCTGAAAACCATCGAGGCGCAGGAGTTGCTCACCGAGGAATTGTCAAACCGCATCCTCAACTGCTGGGATGCTACCGAGCTCGAGGACATATATTTGCCTTATAAGCCCAAACGCCGCACTCGCGCGCAGGTGGCTCGTGAGAAAGGCCTAGAGCCGCTTGCCAAGATGATAATGGCGCAAAAGGGTGGTGATGTGAGTCAGATGGCCTCGAAATTTGTTGATGGCGAGAAGGTGCCTAACGCCGATGAGGCGATTGACGGTGCTCTCGACATCATCGCCGAGTGGGTGAACGAGAACCAGGCGGTGCGCAACAGTGTGCGTCGCTCGTTCCGCTATGATGCCGTGCTCAACTGCAGCGTGGTCAAGGGAAAGGAGATTGAAGGCAGAAACTATGAGTTCTATTATGAGTTTTCCAAGCCATTGAAGTACATCTCGTCGCATCAGCTGCTTGCCATAAGGCGTGGCGAGAAGGAGGGCTTCCTCAAAGTGAGCATCGACATCAATAACGACCGTGCCGTCGATAACGTGTGCCGCATTGTGGTGCGAGGCAAGGGCGAGACGTCGCAGCTAGTGGAGGAGGCTGCCGAGGACAGCTACGGCCGTCTCATCAAGCCGTCGATAGAGAACGAGTTTGCCGCCCTAAGCAAGGAGCGTGCCGATGCCGAGGCCATCGAGATGTTTGCGCAAAACGTGCGGCAGCTGCTCTTTGCCCCGCCACTGGGCCACAAGCGCATCCTTGCCGTTGACCCAGGCTTCCGCACTGGCTGCAAGGTGGTGTGCCTCGACGAGAATGGAAACCTGCTTCACAACGACGTGATATATCCCACTGCTCCCAATTATGACATAGAGGGAGCCACCAAGAAGATTCACAACCTTGTGGAGACCTATAAGGTTGACGCCATAGCACTAGGTAACGGCACCGCCAGTCGCGAGACCGAGAAATTCCTCAAGAGAATACGTTATCGTCGCGACATCAACGTGTTTGTCGTGAGCGAGAATGGAGCCTCCATCTATAGCGCCAGCAAGATTGCTCGCGACGAGTTCCCCGACAAGGATGTGACCGTCAGGGGCGCCGTGTCGATAGGACGGCGACTGCTCGATCCTCTTGCCGAGCTGGTGAAAATCGATCCCAAATCGATAGGAGTAGGGCAGTACCAGCACGATGTGGACCAGGCCAAGCTCAAGGAGGCGCTGAACTACACTGTGGAGAGCTGCGTCAACAGCGTGGGCGTGAACCTCAACACCGCCAGCAAGGAACTGCTCACCTACGTCTCGGGGCTGGGCCCAACGCTGGCGCAGAACATAGTCGATTACCGTGCCCAGAACGGCGATTTCCATTCGCGCCAGGAGTTGCTCAAGGTGCCCAAGCTCGGCCCCAAGACCTTCACTCAGGCAGCAGGCTTCCTGCGTGTGCCCGAGAGCGACAACCCTCTCGACAACAGTGCCGTGCATCCCGAGCGCTATGCTCTTGTAACCAAGATGGCGCGCGACTGCAACTGCACCGTGGCCGAGCTTATTAAAGATAAAGAGAAACGCAACCTCATCGACATCAAGCGCTATGTCTCTCACGATGTGGGCGAGTTGACCCTGATTGACATCATGCGCGAGCTCGAGAAGCCCGGTCGCGACCCGCGCAGCGAGGTCAAGGCGATGGAGTTTGACGAGAGTGTGCATGAAATCACCGACCTTAAGCCAGGCATGGAATTGCCAGGCATAGTGACTAACATCACCCAGTTTGGTGCCTTTGTGGATGTGGGTGTCCACAAAGAGGGCCTTGTGCATGTGTCGCAGCTCAGCGACAAGCGTGTGGAGAACCCCGCTAAGGCAGTGAAACTCAACCAGCACGTGAGGGTACGGGTAGTGAGTGTGGACCTTGAGCGCAAGCGCATCGCCCTGTCGATGAAAGGCGTGAAGCAGCCCCGCTCGTGAACTAAAAAAGAACCGTCCCCAATTAGTTCAAAAATAAAAAAACATGGAATCTTCACTTGCTTCGGGTGGGGATTCCATGTTGCTTTACTGGCAGTTCCAGTAGCTAGACTTGCTCTTTGGGCTTCTGCTGTTCAAGGATTTCGAGTGCCATGTCGAGTATAGTGGGGTCGTCGAGGACAACGATGCCGCCATCGGGCCCTGGCTCGATGTGCACTCCCATGTGAATGCCGAAGTCATAGTTTGACCCGCCAAAGTAGTTTCTCACTGTTTGAACACTGAGGTTCAATTTCTCGGCAATCACGTGTGTAGAGCCTTCGGGCAGACTAGCCTTGATGCGTCTGAGCTCATTGAAAGTAATGGTCTTTGGCATGATAGTGTTGATTTTTATGATTTAGAAAAACTAGTGTAATTTAAAAATTTGCTATAAAGGTAGTGATTTTCTTTTAATGGAGAAAGAAAAAAGCGTTATTTTAGAAAAATATTTTCATGTTAGGTGGGTTCTATAAATTAATTGAGATGGATTTTGAATTTATGTCGAGCAGGTTTTTATTCAAAGTTGAAGAATAGTAGCGGGCTACATTTCAAGACTTTAAATAAAAAGATGCCGACAGAAAACAAAATACAACCAAAACATTATTTACTTTTTTCTTAATTTATAGAACCCACCTTTATGGCATCTTTTGCCATCCTATCAACGCTGGCAAATGCCCAGCATGTTTAAAATGGTGGCGTTACTGTCGAGGAATAACGTCATTATTGCAGCCAGTGCCGCCAGGAGTGCGACGTTGATGACAAGCGCATAAATCATCTGCCTTGACTCGCCATGAGTGAATGAAATGTCAAACCAGAGAGGGAATTTCCGTTTCAGGCGTTTTGTGATGTAATAGACTATGGCTGCTGCGGCAAGGCCGAGGACTGCTCCACACACAATGTCGCCAGGGTAGTGCACGCCCAGATAGATGCGGCTGTAGCACATGAGCGACGCCCATGCTATCATGCACCAGGTGAAGGCGCGGTTCTTGAACAGGAACGCGAGCAGCAGAGCTATGCCAAAACAGTTGGCGGCATGGCTAGAGACGAAGCCAAATTTTCCGCCTCGGTAGCCATTCACAATGTGTATTGTGGCTTGCAGGTCGGGGTTGCGCGATGGTCGCAGCCTTCCCACAAGAGGCTTGATGATGCTTGCCGACACTTGGTCGGCAATGAGGATTACCACTCCCACAGCCAGCAATAGCGCCAGCATTTTTCGCCATCCTTTTTTCATGTACATCATGTAGAGCAGCATCAATATCATGGGCAGCCATGTGGCGATTACTGTCACCAGCGGCATGAGATTATCTAGAAATAGAGCGTTCCAACCGTTGATGGTTGTAAAGATGCTCGCGTCAAATTGTTGTAAAGATTCCATTTTTCATTAGGAGTTTATAGGTGGAATGTGGAACGAATGAAGTAAGAAGTAAAAAGTAAGAAGTAAAAAGTAAGAAGTAAGAAGTAAAAAGTAAAAAGTAAGAAGTAAAAAGTAAGAAGTGTGAAGTAGGAAGTTTTAAGTGCTGGTAGGGACAAGGCGTGCCTTGTCAGTGGAGTGCGACATATACCATTGCCTCGTCAGCTTGTCCCTCGTCAGCTTGTCGGCTAAAAACTATTGCCTCGTCAGCTTGTCCCTTGCCGGCTAAGCTAAATTTTTTCTAAGTCGGCTTTTTTCATCCAGCCAGTTTTGTCGCTTGTGGTCTCTATCATGTACCACATAGCAGCGTTGGCGCTTTTGTCATTGCTGATTGAGTCTATAATCTCGACTTTGGTACCACTAGGGAGTTTAAACTCCTCTTTCTCGCCATCGCGTGGCGACTTGTTGGCTGGTGCCTTATCGGTCATCACAATGGCATAGTGGGCTTTTGTGGTGTGGCGATACATGTAGATGGCGCTGGCCATTGCCAGCAACGCAATAATTCCCAGCACTATAGCTCCGAAGAACCCCGTTTTTTGCAGTGCTACGCCAGTAGCGATGCGGTAGCAAGCTATAGCAGCGAGCATGAGCACAAACATTGCCAGCGAAATCATTGCCCAAGTGTTGCTCGACAGGTGTCCCACCCATCCCGATATCAAGGTGGTAAAGTAGTTGGTGCCGCTAGTCTCGTTGATTTTGGACTTCTCGTTCACAAACTTGAGGTTAAATCGAGCGTCGTCGTTGCCTGGATCGAGCTTGAGAGCTCGCTCGTAGTTGAGCACAGCGTGTGCTCGGTCGCCCAGGCGGTAGTAGGCGTTGCCCAGGTTGTAGCGCAACAGTGAAGACTCGCCGTCGCGCAATGCTCGCTCATACATCTGGGTGGCTTTCTTGAACTGTTTTTGCTGGAAAGCTGTGTCGCCTTGTGCTATGTAGTCGATGCCGCTGGCTTGTGATGTCACGGCAGCAATCAATATTGTGAATAATATTATGAGTCGATGTTTCATTTGGTCGAGGTTTTAGGGCGTTTCACTTTTTCTAGCTGGTCGATGAGCATGGCACACTTGTCATAAACGGTGGGCATGTCGCCGTCGTCGAGAGCGGGAGCATATTGAGCAAACTCACATGTCTCGAGCATGTGGAGGGTGTCGCCGATGTGCTGCTGCGAGAAGCCAAACTGCTCCATCTCTGTGGCGATGTTGTCTTTGCTAAGCTCTGAGACGGGAATAGTGAGCTTGTCGCTGAGGTAGCCCCATAGTGCAGTAAGCGTCTCGGTGTAGAAGCCGTTGGTGTCGTGGCTGTTGAGGCACTCTTGGGCCTTCTTGAGCCTGCGTTGTGCCACCTTGCTGGCGCGGCGGGTGCGCATGAGGTTAGTGTCGGCATGGGTCTTCTCAAGCTTGCGGTAAGCGGCAAGGCTTGCAATAGTAGCCAGTGTGAGGGCTGCAAAGATGAGCCAGTACCACCATTGAGAAATAAAGAAGCTCTGTCCCTTGCTTAGTGTTATCTGCTCGGTGCTGATGGGCCTAATGTCCATGTTGCGCAGCTTGTAGTGCTCTGAAGGTTTGCCCTCGCCTTTTTCCACCTTGAGCTTGCAACCGTTCACTTTGATGCTGTCGTATTGCTGAGTGCTGGTGTTGAAAAACACGAAATAGGTGCTTGGAATTTCAAAGTCTCCCACTTGCTGTGGAATGAAAGGGTACTCAAAAGTGACATCCCCGCTCATGTTGTCGCCATCGGGACTGAGGTTCACTTTGCTCTGGGGATCATAAACATCAAACTCGCGGGGCATCGCCACTGCTGGATTTTGGATGTACTTGAGGTTGCCGGTGCCACTGATGGTGATGCTGAAGGTGGCTGGCGCATAGGTCTTGAAGCTGTGAGGGTCAACCATCGCCCTGGCGGTGAACTCTCCCACAGCCCCGCTAAAGTTGGCGGGTTTGGGTTCTGGCAGAGGCTTGATGTTGACGCTTGCCGAGTTGCTCTTAACCTGGATGTCGATGGGCGAGGGTTGGGAGATTTGCCCCAAAGGAGTGCTATACACGTCATATTGCACTAGCTGCACGTCGTAGTTGCCAGAGGTGATGGTGAGTTTTCCTGACTGTTGTGGGTAGAGGATGCACTTCTTGAGCACTGCGGTGTAGTATTTCTTGCCATTGACAGTCTCGAGTTGTGGCGAATTGTTGTTCACTGGCAGTTCCTCAATTAGGAAGCCGTTGAAGGTGGGTTGTTGTGTGCAGTGAAATCTCGACACGTTGTAGCGAGTGAAGAGCTTGATGAGGCACACCACAGCCTCTTGCTCATAGACCACTTCTTTAGACATGCTCACTTTCACGAAGAAGTCGTTGGCATCCACGTCGTTGCCAGCAGTTTGATTCATGGGGTTAGTGAAGTCAGGGTCGTAGCTGGGCTGGACTGGACTACTGGGTTGTGAAGGATATTGGGGTGAGGGGTTGTGTGCTCCACTTGAGGGCACAATCTCGATGCTTGTGGCTCGTGTGGTGAGCCGCTTGCCATCGACTGTGATGGTTGCTGGAGCCAGTGTGTGCTTGCCAGGCGTCTCGGCCTCATAGAGCATGGTGAACACTTGTGAGTAGTTAGTAGAGGTCTTGCCATTAATTGATGTCATGCTCATGCTGGTTGATACCGATGGCCCGTAAAGTAGCCTGGCACCGTTGAGCTGTGGCAATGAGGGGTTAGTCCCCTCGGCGCCCTCAAGCACATATTCTACTCTGAATTTTCCTCCAACTTCTACTCTGGTAGGTGCTTGCACCCTGAAAGTGGCAGCGTGCACCGCCATTGTAGCCAGTAGTATCGATAGCAATATGATGTGTTTTATCTTAGTCATTGTTGTCGTTCTATGTGAGATTTGTTTCAAGCATTACCACTTGTTGCGGCTCGACTGCCGCTCGCGTCGTTCTTGTCCACTGCCGGCATTATATATTTTTCTTTGCACGGCATCTTCCTTGTCTTGTGCGGCTTTGAGCACTTGCTGCATGTTTCTCTCATTCATTTTGATGCTGGCATCTTGCTGGTTGCCATTCTGCTGTTTTGGCTCAGCCGGTTTTTCTTGCCCTTTCTGTTGCTCCTGGTTTTGCTTGTCTTGATTTTGTTTCTCTTGGTCTTTATTGTCTTGATTCTGTTGGTCTTGATTCTGTTGGTCCTGATTCTGCTGGTCCTGATTCTGCTGGTTCTGATTCTGCTGGTCTTGATTCTGCTGGTCTTGGTTTTGGTTGTTTTTGTCTTTGTCTTGCTGCTGTTGTTGCTCTTTAAGCTTTAGTTGTGCCATTCTCAGATTGTAGCGTGTGTCGTTGTCGCTAGGGTTGTGGCGTAGCGATTGCTTGTAGGCCTCAATGGCCTCGCTGTAGGCCTCGTTCTCATAATATAGGTTTCCCCTGTTGTGATGGGCCATGGCTATGAGAGTAGAGTCTTTTGTCAATGAGGGTACTGTCTCAAAGAGTTTTAATGCACGAGCCGTCAAGTTGTTTTTGGTAGAATCGTTGTCGGCCGACTTCAGTTGCTTTGTGAGCGACAGCGCGAGGTTATAGGTGGCGGCAGGCGAGTTAGGGTTCACCTGTGTGGCTTTGTTATACATTATCTCGGCCTCACGGTAATTGCCTTCATCATAGAGCTTGTTGCCGTCCTTGATGAGTTGTCGCTCTTCCTTGTTGTTGATAGTGGGGACGTATTTATCGTCCTTGCTGCATCCTTGAAGCAGCCCCATCGCCGAGCTTGCAATGGCAATGATTATCAATGATGTGATTATGTTATTTTTCATTGTGGTCTTTTACCTTTCGTGTGAAAAAGTTTTTCTTGGCCAGCCATGGGTTCTTGCGGCTCAGCAGCAGCACGCTGGCTATGAGAAGCGCAAGCGCTATCCATGCAAAGACAGGAAATTGCTCGTCCTCACGGCTGTAGGTATATTGCGACATGTTAGTTGTTGCCAGTTTTTTAAGTTGCTCATCAAGTACATTCACGGCATCGGTGGCGTCGCCCTTGACAAAGATGCCCCCGCCAGCGTCGGCTATTTCTTTGGCTTGCTCCTCGTTGAAGCTTGTCATGGCAATGTTGCCGTTGTCGTCACGCATCCACCCATCTCCCTCGTTGGTGGGAATGGGCACTTCGTCGTCGCCAATTCCAATCACATTGACCTGGATGCCCTTCTTGTGTGCTTGCTTGGCAGCATCCTGTGCATCGCCCTCAAAGTTCTCGGCATCGGTGATGAGGATTATTGTTCGTGATACTTTCTCGTCTTGCGAGAAGGTGTGCATTGCCAGGTCGATGGCATCGCCAATGTTGGTTCCCTGCAGCGGTATCATGTCGGTGCTGATGTTGTTGAGGAACATCTTTGCGCTAGTGCCGTCAATGGTCATGGGCATCTGCATCATGGCTTTGCCAGCAAACACTACGAGCCCCACCTTGTCGTTGCGCAAATGGTCGATGAGTTTCTCCATCACCATTTTAGAGCGTTGCAGGCGTGAGATGCCATTTTGGGTGGATGTGCTGCTGGCGTTCATTGAGTTAGACACGTCCATAGCTATGACCACCTCGATACCCCTTACTTCTCCCTTCACCTTCTCCATGGAGCCTGCTCGTGGCCTAGCGAGCATCACAATCACCACCATGAGCAGTAGTAACATGATGATGAGTCTAGCCAGTGGTTTGCGGCTCGACACGTCGGGCATGAGCTCTTGCAGCAACTTCTCCTTGCCAAAGCGTGCCAAGTTGCGCTTGCGTGCCATCCTTGAGAGTAAGTATAGTCCCACAATCGCTGGCAGCAGAAACAGCAAGTAGAGAAACTCGGGATTTGCAAAACTGAACATGATATAATAGTGGTAATTTTTTTTTGTTCGTGACTAAAATTTATGGAATGGTTCGTAGCACGGTGTATCTTATCACTGCACACAAGGTGAGAATGATGAGCAGTGCTAGAGCCCAGGGCTGATAGGCGTCGTCGAGATTGTTGTGCTGCTGCACGGCGATGCGCGACTTTTCGAGCTTGTCGATTTCGGCAAAGACGCTCTTGAGCACATTTTTGTTGGTTGCTCTGAAGTATTTCCCGCCAGTGATTTTTGCTATCTCCTTGAGCGAGTTCTCGTCAATTTCAACCTTCATGTTCTCATAGCTCACTATGTGCCCTGTGAAGTCAAAGACGGGGAATGGAGCTGTGCCCATGGTGCCGATGCCTATGGTGTAGATTTTGATACCCTCTTTGCGAGCTATCTGTGCGGCAGTCTCGGGATATACCACGCCAGTGTTATTGCTGCCATCAGTGAGCAGGATGATACTCTTTGACTTGGCTTTGCCCTTGGTAAGGCGGTTGATGGCTGTGGCAATGCCGTCGCCCACGGCGGTGCCATCCTCGAGCGTGAAGTTCATGTCAATCTCCAGGCTGTTGATGCTGTTGACAAGGGTGGCAATGTCGGTGGTCATGGGAACCATAGTGAACGCCTCTCCAGCAAAGGCTACAAGACCAATGTTGTCGCTTGTGCGTCCACTCACGAAGTCGCTGGCCACCTCCTTGGCGGCAGCCAGTCGGTCGGGCTTGAAATCGCGAGCGAGCATGCTGCTGCTCACGTCGATAGAGAGCACGATGTCGGTGCCGTCAACATTCTTTTGCGACCACGAGTCGCTTGATAGTGGGCGGCACAAAATCACCACCAGGCATGCCAGTGCCAGCATCTTCAGAGCAAAGAGCACATGACGCATCCACACCTTCCAGCTGGTGCCCACGCCATTGAAGGCGCTGGTGGTGGGCAGTTTCATGGTGGGGTCGCTCTTGCGATCCTTGAGCACGTGCCACACTGTGAGGGGAATAATCAGCAGCAAGAGCCACAGCAGGTGAGGGTGCATAAATTGCATGTTGCCTATCATCGCTCTATCTCCTCCTTTCTTGCAGCAGTGGCGCTGTCTTTGCTATCTTCTTTGCCTTCCTCAGCAACAGGAACGGGCTTAGTGTGCTCCACAAAGTTGAGAGTGCGCTGGAAGGCTATCTCATTGTCGTCGGCAAGGGTCTGCATCTTAGCAAATTTCACGAAGTCGGCAATCTCGAGCACTTCGCTCAGTTGCTCTTTCACTTGCAGGGCTTCTTCGTTGTGCTTGATTTGCTCCATGATCTCGCTCGATGTCATCTCCACGGCGTTGATGCCAAAACGCCTATCGATATACACACGCAGTATATCGGTCAGCTGAGAGTAGTATTCCTTGTGCTGCCCATTTTGCCACAGTTGCCGGCTCTTGAGGTTGTTGAGTGCAAGAATCGCTTCCTCGTAGGGTGGCAACCGTTTCTTCTCGGGTTTGAATGGGTTGATGCCCTTCTTTACCCACTTGAAATAGGCAAATATGGCAAAGGCAATCATCGCTAGCGCAATGAGCCATGCCCACCAGTATCGGGCTATGATATTGGGGATGTAGTCAATCAATTTGAACGGCACGCCCACGATGGGTTTGTAGTCTTTTATCTCACCTTTTGCATCAACTTTTATGGAGTCAACGACTAGATGTTCCTTGTTGCTAACTATGGTGTCGCCACTCACTAAGCACTTGACAGGTGGCAGGTCGTGTTCTCCTGGCTCAAAAGGTTGCAGGGTGATGACCTGTGTCATCTCCTGGCGATTGTTGTCGAGCGGGCGGGTCTGTGTCTTGCTGCGTTTCACGATGTCGATGTCGCCCAGCGTTGCGGAGTCGGTGCCTAGGATGATGCCTGTGCTGCCGGCATCACTAACGATGTTGATGTGCAGTTTCACTGTCTTGCCCATCATCACCCTTGCCGAGTCGAGCTTGACGCTGACGATGGTGTTGCCAGCACGAGAAGTCATGGTTGGCACACAGAGCAAAGCCAGTAGCAAGATGCAATATGTTAGTTTTCGTGTCATTGAAAAAATGCGGTAGATAGTGTGTGTCATAAAGAAAAATCATCCGCGGCGCTTGAAGAGTGCCATCAGTGCCTTGGCATAGTCTTCGTCGGTGGCCACTTGAGCGATGTCAACGTTGCTGTGCTGCATGATGCTGGCCATGGCCTGTTGGCGCTCATACCACCAGCGGTCGTAGGCTTGTCGCACACGGCTGCTGCTGGTATCTACCCATCGCTCGGCACCAGTCTCGGCATCGGTCACTTTCATTAGTCCCACGTTGGGCAGTTGTGTCTCACGCTTGTCATAGACCTGCACGGCAATCACGTCGTGCTTGTGGTTGGCAATCGAGAGGCTCTTATTGTAGTCCTTCTCGTCGAGGAAATCGCTGATTAAGAATGCCGTGCAGCGTTTTTTCAAGGCACTGGTCATGTATTCAAGTGCCAGATTGATGTCGGTGCCTTTGCTCATGGCTTGATAGTTGAGCAGTTTGCTTATGATCAGCAAAATGTGCTTCTTTCCCTTCTTGGGAGGGATGAAATATTCTATCTTGTCGCTGAAGAGCAGCAACCCCACCTTGTCGTTGTTCTCGATAGCCGAGAAAGCGATTGTTGCCGCTATCTCGGTCATCATGTCGCGCTTCATCTCGCCAAGAGCGCCAAAGTCCTTGCTGCCGCTCACATCTACAACGAGCATCACGGTGAGCTCGCGTTCTTCCTCATAAACCTTGACGTAAGGGCGGTTCTGTCGCGCAGTGACGTTCCAGTCGATGTCGCGCACGTCGTCGCCATACTGATACTCGCGCACCTCGCTGAAGGTCATGCCTCGACCCTTAAAAGCCGAGTGATACTCTCCGGCAAAGATGTTTTGAGACAGCCCTTTGGCCTTAATCTCAATCTTGCGGACTTTTTTTAGCAATTCATTCCGTTCCATCTAACGAATCTAGCCTCACACATGAAAATAGTTTGTTACAAAAATGCCTTGCATTAGGTCGCAGCCTATTGTGCATTAATTAAGGCACTGCAATCTTGTCGAGGATGTTGCTTATAATCTCGTCGGCGGTGATGTTGTTAGCCTCGGCCTCGTAGGTGAGTCCCAGGCGGTGGCGCATCACGTCGTGGCACACGGCGCGCACGTCCTCGGGGATGACATAGCCACGTCCACGCAGGAAGGCGTAGGCCCTTGCTGCCAGAGCCATGCTGATAGAGGCACGCGGCGAAGCGCCAAATGAAATGATGCTCTTGAGGTCGTTCAAAGCATAGTCTTCGGGGAAGCGGGTGGCAAAGACGATGTCAACGATGTAGCGCTCAATCTTCTCGTCGATATAGATTTGCCGCACCACGTCGCGCACGTCAACGATGTCGGCAGGTGTCACCATGGGTCTTACCTCATGGCGGGTGTTGTCGATGTTCATCCTGATGATGTCTTTCTCTTCCTGACGGTTAGGATAGCCTATCACCACCTTCATCAAGAAACGGTCAACCTGGGCCTCGGGTAGAGGATAGGTGCCTTCTTGCTCAATGGGGTTTTGAGTGGCCATCACCAGGAAAGGGTCGTCGAGGGCAAAGGTGTTGTCGCCTATGGTCACTTGACGCTCCTGCATGGCTTCGAGCAGCGCGCTCTGCACCTTGGCAGGAGCACGATTTATCTCGTCGGCAAGGATGAAGTTGGCAAACACTGGTCCGCGTTTCACCTCAAATTTCTCCTTCTGTATGCTATAGACCATGGTGCCTATCACGTCGGCTGGCAGCAGGTCGGGGGTGAACTGGATGCGGCTGTATTTTGCATCTATCAGTTGCGACAGAGTCTTGATGGCCAGTGTCTTGGCAAGTCCTGGCACGCCCTCGAGCAGCACGTGGCCGTTGGCAAGCAGTGCTATCAGCAACGAATCTACCAGGTGCTTCTGTCCCACGATAGTTTGGTTCATACCTTGCGTGATTGCGCTCACGAAATTACTCTTTGTAGCGATAATCTCATTCAGTTCGCGAATGTTGACTGATTCACTCATAGTGTGTGTTGTTTATGTTGGTTTGATTTTTTGTTGCAAAATTATCATTTTGATGTTTACCATAACTCATCTTGCACGTTAATTAATTATATATTTGAGTTAGAAATGTTAAATTAAGCACTTTTTTAACTTAAGAAACTTTTTTTGAAACTATCCCTCTTCAGATTTTAGTGGCATCCACCATGGGCTGCCCATTAGCTACTGGAGTGTGGGTGCCGGGACTAGCTCATAGGTCTGCCTCCGGTTGGCGCTATGCCTAAGTGGGGGGGGTAAATAGTTACGTTCAATAAAGATACCTCCTATAAATGTTACTATTTTTTTAGACATTTAAAGGAGGTGTCAGTAAATAAAGTGCCTATAAAAAATAAGGGGGAAACTAAGGCTTTTATCTTAATTCAATCTTTAATTGGCAGTTGACGTTTTTATTTCAAATCGTCGGGGGTGATGTCGAAACTCATGAACTCCTCACCAGTGGCCTGGTTGACATATTTCACGGTGATGGTAGCGCCCTTGCTTTTGATAGTGGCGTCGCTCGATTTCGTGCTTTTTTTGAACTCATCGACGAATTTTTGGAATTCGGTGGCCACGTCAAAGTCCTCCTCTTTTTGTCCAGCTTTGAGCTCTACCTCCTTGACCATCGTCACGGTGTTAGTAGCAGCATCATAAGTGTAGTCGGCATCGGGGTTGGCGTGCTCCTCGGTGACGGCCTTGTTGAGCTCGTTGACGGTTTCTTGTGAGGGTGGGGCGGTGGCATCGTCGCCAGTAGTGCTTGTGGCAGCGGTGGTGTGGTTGCTGGCACTTGAGCTTGTGCTCTGGGGTGTGTTCTTGCAGCTGGTGAAGGCAATCACCAGCATGATGCCAAGAAGTAGTGTTATCTTTTTCATGAGAGTGTTTTTGTTGCTGTTATAAATCGGTTGTTGCCATTAAAATCGTTGTGAATGTGTATGTTGCTTAAACCAACCTGTCTCAAAATGTCGCTCACTTGCTGAGCCATGGCGCGGTTTATTTCCAGGTAGAGGCGGCCACCATTCTTCAAGGAGCGGCTGGCGTAGGCGGCGATGGGGCGATAAAAGAGCATGGGGTCGTCGTTGGGGACGAAGAGTGCGTTGTGTGGCTCATAGTCGAGCACGTTGCGCTCCATCGTTGTCTTCTCTTGCTCGGTGATGTAAGGTGGGTTGCTCACAATGATGTCCCACGCCTGGCTAGGAGCACTGCATGTGAGGATATCTTGCTCTATAAATCTCACGCGCGTTTTGAGTGCTGTTGCGTTGTGCTGAGCCACGGCAAGGGCGTCGGGGCTGACGTCGGTGGCGGTGACCTGTGCAAACTTGAGGGCTCTGGCCAGCGAGATGGCGATGCATCCGCTGCCAGTGCCAATGTCGAGCACTGCGAGGTCGCTGCCGGGGTTCTCGTCAACAATCATGTCAACGAGTTGCTCGGTCTCGGGGCGGGGAATGAGTGTGGCGGGCGTCACGGCAAAGCTGTGACCGTGAAAACGGGCTTTGCCCAGGATGTACTGTAAAGGCTCATGCTGCTTGAGGCGCGTGATGATGCTGGCGAGGCGGCTGTCGAAAAACTCGGGCAACTGCTCGCCATCGCGCATCACTATATCAACAGGTTGCCACAGCAGCACGTCCTCAAAGATTATGCGGGTCATGCCCTCTATCTCGCGGCTGTCGTAGCAACCGCTAAGCTCGCTGCGTAGTTGCAAAATTGCTTCTCGTGTTGTCATTTTTCTTGCGTTTTAGCCCACGAAAGTAGAAAAAATATTCAAAATGTGAATAAAAAAATGCGAGAAAAATTGTTTTTTGGAGAATTGTGTTTAACTTTGCAAAAAAATCACAAGAAACACAAAACACCATAAGATATAATGCTACACTTACCACTTGATAAACTCAGTGACCAGCCCACTCCGTTCTATTTTTACGACCTGCAACTGCTGCATGACACACTCGCCGCCGTGAAAAATCAAATAGATGGCTACCCCTTTAGAGTTCACTATGCTTTAAAAGCTAATGGTAACGCGGTGATACTTAATGAGATTTCTAGCAGTGGCTTTGGTGCCGACTTAGTGAGTGGAGGTGAGCTTAGTGCTGCTCTAGCAGCGGGATTTAAGGCTCAGGATATTACGTTCTCGGGTGTAGGTAAGACCGATGAAGAAATTATCGCGGGTATTTCTAGCCACATTTGTTGCTTCAACGTGGAGAGCGTGCCCGAGCTCGAAGTAATTAATGCTTTAGCTGGCAACATGGGCATGAAGGCTGCTGTTGCGCTGCGAGTAAACCCCGACATCGACGCTCACACTCACCGCTACATCACCACGGGCACCGTTCATGACAAGTTTGGCATTGAGCTTGAGGCTCTGCCGCAAGTGGCAAAGATGGTGTGCGAGATGCCTAATGTCAACTTGCGTGGGTTGCATTTCCACATAGGATCACAAATCACCAATATGTCCCCCTATGAGATGCTGTGTGAGAGGGTGAATCTTCTTCAGGAAGCCATCGAGCAGCAGGGTATTACACTAGATATAATAAATGTGGGGGGCGGACTTGGAGTAAATTATGACAACCCCAGCGAGAATTTAATCCCCGATTTTGAGCGATATTTCAATGTGTTCAAGCGTGGGCTCAAGCTGCGCAAAGGGCAGCAAGTGCATTTCGAGCTAGGGCGATCCTTAGTGGCACAGTGCGGCACTTTGATAAGTAAAGTGCTATATGTCAAAGAGAATAGAGACAAGAAATTTGTTATCCTCGACGCAGGCATGACCGACCTCATTCGCCCTGCACTATATCAGGCTTATCACAAAATTGAGAACCTCACTTCGCAGGCACTGGCAACTGAGACCTACGATGTGGTGGGACCAGTGTGTGAGTCGAGCGATGTGTTTGCTCGCGACCAAGAGCTGCCCATCACACACAGGGGCGACATCATAGCATTGCGCACCGCAGGCGCCTACGGCGAGTCGATGGCGAGCCGCTACAACATGCGACGGCTGCCCCCCACACTCTTCAGCGAGAAAAAATGAGAAAATGGGGTCATAACCATTTTCTCATTTTTCCCTAATCACTCGATTGTTTCTACTAGGAAAGTCACAGGCCTGAAGCCGTCGTTGCAGGAAATCATGGCGCTGTGGGGATTCTTCATCCATCCGTCGAAGAAGTTGCCACCGCCTTGTGCAAGGTCTCTCACCCAGGGTAGCAGAGTGTCCCATGCACTGTCGCACATGCCGCTTGGCTGCTGGCAGTTCTCCACGATGAATGTCTTGCCCAGGGTCATGTCGCACGCGTGCTCGATGGGGTTCTCATATCGCTCCATCAGGTCGCTATAGCACGCCATGCGCATCACTGTTATCTTAATCTTCTTCATGTCATTGAGGTCATGTTGCGCAAAGTTAATATTTTTTGCCAAGAAAATAGAGTAGATTGTGAAAAAAGTGATACCTTTGCGCATCATGAGGCATTTTTTTGTGTTATTAATTCTATTATTGGGAGGGTCATGCTATGCTCAAGAGGTGGATACATTGGCTTTGTTTGACCCCAATGATGTGTTTGTCGTTGAGGAAGACGTTGCTCAGCAGCAGCTCTTGGCGGCATGCCAGGTGGTGGCGGGGGAGTGGCAATACAGCAAGCCCTACGTTCATGCCGATGGCGCATCGGTGATGGGTAAGCTGGGCAAACCTATCGCTAAAAGCAAAATCAAGAAAGGTCTCGACAAGGCCTATAAGAAACTGAAAATCAACAAGCGCTGGAACTCGATGACGCTCACTGGCGACGGCCAGTGGACGATGCGGGTGCTGGGGCTCTCCTTTGGCGGCAGTTATGCCTACGACCCCGAGCAAGAGCAGCTCACCCTGCGATGGCATGGCATCCCGCTCAAGTCGCACACCCACCGCGACGGCAAGAAGCTATACATCGCCTTCGACATGGACCGCCTGCTGGTGGTGCTCAGCTTCATCAGTGGCATGAGCAGCAGTGAAACCCTCAAGTCGCTCTCGTTCTTGAGCCAGAACTTCCGCAACGTGATGGTGGGCTTTGAGATGAAAGAGCTATAGTGATGCGGAAATCTCACCTCTTAGTAACGCCCATTGACTCCTGTGTGACTAATAGTAGCAAGCAGAATAAGTGTCAAAAAGGTAAGGCACTTTCCACACATTATATAAAAAAGAAATCCCTGACTCAACGTCGGGGATTGCTTAACTAATTAACTTTCTAATACCATTAACATAAACCTTAAAACAATGAAAAGTATCGTCTCACGACGACATAGATTTCATAACCTTAAAAAACTAATACCATGAAAACTGATGCAAAGATATAGCATTTTGTGTTATAAAACATAATTTTCAAGCAGAAATCTTCAAAATTTAACATCTTTTAATAGAAAGCGCGCAAATCTACCTGCTTCTTGGCTTAAAATCCTCCCCACTCTGGCACTACAATGTGGATCACACTCCCAAAACCATAGACTAAAAAACTCACAACAGATAACTGCCAACTGAAAACTTTTATCTAACTTTGCACTTTGTTTACAAGTGACCATTTATGGCAAGGAGCTACAGACAATTATCTATAACACTGCTGGCGCTGATAGCGGCGCTAGTGATTGGGGCGTGCTCATCTACTAAACACGTGCCCGACGGCAAGCTCCTGCTCGACAAGACAAAAATCAACATCCTCGACAAGGACAACATTAATGGCGTGACACCACAGGAACTTGTCAACTACCTGCGGCAGACCGAGAACCACAAGGTGCTGGGAGGCTTCAAGCTGCAGCTTGCAATCTACAACCTCTCGGGGAAAGATTCCACCAAGTGGTTCAACCGATGGATACGCCGTGTGGGCTCTCCACCAGTCATCTACGATTCCACACTCACCATGGCTAGTGTCAACCAGCTGCAACGAGCTCTCATCAACAAGGGCTTCCTCAAGAACGAAGTTACAAGCGACGTGAAACTACTGCCCGAGAAGAAAAAGGCACAAGTGACCTACAACGTCACCCTTAACGAGCCTTACACCATTCGCTCAATCAAATATGATATTCCGAGCGATAGCCTGCGTAGCATCATCCTGGGCGACACCACCAACTTCCCCATCAAGGCACAATCGCTTCTTGACCACAACAAGCTCGATGCCGAGCGCGAGCTGATAGTGCAGCGCATGCGCAACAACGGTTACTATGCCTTCAACAAGAGCTACATCACATTTCTTGCCGACACCGCTGCCGGCTCGCGTGAGGTGGACCTCACCTTGACACTGAGCGACGCGATACAAGAGCTGCCACACATCCCCAAAACCGACACTCATCGCCAGTTCTATGTGCGAAATGTGGTGTTCGTCACCAACTATGACGCGGTGACCATGCAAAACGGCTTCTATGGCGACACCGTCACTTACAACGGCATCACCATGCTCTATGGCGAAGATAAGTACATCGACAAGCAAGTCCTGTACGAGAGCTGCTTCATCAGGCCCAACCAGCTCTATAATGCCAGCGACGTGGACCGCACCTACAAAGCCCTTGGCAGGCTGGGTATTATTAAGTTTATTAACATCGACATGAGACCCTTTATGGACGTGGCCGGCGACCTGTGGGTGGATGCCTACATCCTCCTCAACCGCGACAAGTCGCAAACCATCTCCTTCTCGCTCGAAGGCACCAACAGCGAGGGAGACCTGGGATTTGGCATCGGTGCCGACTACCAGCACCGCAACATCTTTAAAGGCTCCGAAGTGCTAAATGTGAAGTTTAAAGCCTCCTACGAGAGCCTTTCGGGTGACTTGAGCGGACTCATCAACGACAACTACAGCGAGTACTCTGGCGACGTGGGTATCACATTTCCAAAATTCAAGATGCCCTTCCTGCGCGAGAGCTTCAAGCGACGCATCCAAGCCTCTACCGAGTTCATGACAAGCTTCAACTACCAAGAACGCCCCGAATACACGCGCATCATTGCCGGAGCAGGATGGAAATATATATGGAGCGAGCGCAACAACCAGATGCGCCACACGTTCAACCTCATCGACATCAGCTACATTTTCCTGCCCAAGAGCAAAATCAACTTCCTCGACAGCATCACTAACCCGCTGCTAAGATACTCCTACGAGAACCACCTCATCATGCGCATGGGCTACACTTTCTACAAGACCAACAAGCAACTTGCTAACCCATTAACCACGGTGTTCCAGGACAACATCTACACCATCCGCGCATCGGCCGAGACCGCAGGAAATGTGCTCTACGGCATCTCGCACCTGATAGGACAGAAACGCGAAGCCGACGATAGCTACAAGGTCTTCGGCACTAGATATTCGCAGTATATAAAGTTAGATGGCGATTTTGCCCTCACACACTATATCAACCAGCGTAGCTCAATAGCCTTGCACGCAGGCTTTGGCATAGCTGTCCCCTATGGCAACAGCACTGTACTTCCCTTCGAGAAACGATTCTACTCTGGCGGTGCTAACAGTGTGCGAGGGTGGGGAGTACGCACATTAGGCCCTGGCAGCTTCGACGGCAAGAAGTCGCAAAATAGCTTCATCTACCAGTGCGGTGACATCAGGCTCGACCTCAACATCGAGTACCGGTGCAAACTGTTCTGGGTGCTCGAGCTGGGAGCTTTCATCGACTGTGGCAACGTGTGGACCATTAGAGAATATGAGAACCAACCTGGGGGAGTATTCAAATTCAACAAATTCTACGAGCAGCTCGCACTCTCCTACGGGCTGGGACTCCGCATGGACTTCACCTACTTCTTAATGCGCTTCGACATGGGCATGAAGGCTCACAACCCAGCCTCTGGACAAGAACACTGGCCACTGTTCTCACCAAATTTCAAACGCGACGCCGAGTTTCACTTCTCAATAGGATACCCATTCTAAATTAAGTGATGAAAAATATACAGCTTGGAGATCAGGAACAAACTAAAGAAACAATAAAGCAGAATGAAAAAACTAGCAATATTTGACCTCGACGGCACACTGCTCAACACGATTAAAGACTTGGGCGAAGCCGCCAACTATGCCCTCGACCGGCATGGATTTCACACTCATAGCATCGCATCTTACCCCTTCTTCGTGGGCAACGGAGTGAGGAGGCTCATAGAGAGAGTGCTGCCCGAGGACGCACGCAAGCAAGACTCGGTAGTAGAAGCCATGCTCAAAGATTTTAAGGAATACTACGACCAAAATAACACCAAGCTCACAAAACCCTACGACGGCATCCCCGAACTCCTGCTCGAGCTGCAAGCACGCGGCGTGAAACTCGCCGTGGCAAGCAACAAATACCAAAGCGCCACAACCACCATCATCAACCACTTCTTCCCAACAATCGAGTGGCTCGCAGTAGAAGGCCAGCAAGAGGGAATACCAGTGAAACCCGACCCCTCCATCATCTTTATGATTCTAGCTAAAGCTGGCATTGCCAAGAAAGACACCATCTACATTGGCGACTCGGGACTCGACATGGAAGCGGCACGACGAGCCTGCATCGACTCAATAGGAGTAACATGGGGATTTCGACCCGAAAAAGAACTCAAAGAGAATCATGCCAACGTCATCATCAACAAGCCACAAGACATCCTTCCTATTATCGAAGACGGAATACCACTCTAAGAGTTAGGATTTCCTAGATCAGATACTCTTAAAAAAGTATAATAGACGGCGAATTACGCGAATTAAACTAATTTTTAGCTGCTGAAAAAAATGATATGAACCCCGAAAGTTAGACAAAAAACTTTTGGGGTGCACTTCAAATCCGTGCTTTTTTTATTTTGCTTATTATTGGGACGTTATACTGAGATATGGACTTTATAAACTGGACTCTAGATTAGAGTTTAGAAATGAGGGTTTGCATTTTGATTTTTCGGCTCAAAGATTTGATATTTAGATATGACCTAATTACACTTTCTCTTTTTAATCACTTAGCGCAGCACACGATTAGCCCGCGATAGTTGAAGTGTTATAATTTTTTCTTTGAAAAAAGTCGCAAAACTCTTGCACATCTCAAAAAATGGCAGTACCTTTGCATCGCTTTTCCAAAAAAGCACGGGTGCTTAGCTCAGCTGGTTCAGAGCATCTGCCTTACAAGCAGAGGGTCGGCGGTTCGAATCCGTCAGCACCCACCCAAGATTAAATCGCTGATAGTAATTTGATTAATTCAAGACTATCAGCGATTTATTCTTATAAATGACCCTTGCGAGCCGTTAAAAAAAATGGCAACTATGCACTCTTTTTCCTATGTTTTCATTCTTTTTTTGTGAAATAATTGCTCATTTGATTGCTCATTTTTCTGTGCAATATGAAATGAAAACAGCGATAAAGTCGCAAGTGCCTCTATTTTTATTATGGCAAGTACCAGGATTTTTTTAGATGACCGGAGAACAAAACCAGGCAAACCCAGTGTTTTGAAAATTGCAATCGCCCATAGGCATAAGACTGTCTATGTGTCACTCAACTCAAAGATTTTTACCCATCAGTGGGATTGCAAAAAGTTGAAGGTGATTAATCACCCAGAGCAGATGAAGCTTAATGTATACATCTCAGGTGTTAAGCAAAAGGTTGATTATGGAATCCTCTCACTAGTTAGTGAAGGGAAAATCGCTTCAATGACAGCTGTTGACATCAAGAAGCATATTGACCAGCTTATACATCCTGAAAAGGCGAAAAAGGAAAAAGAAATCACTGAGAACAAGAATCTTTTCTCAACAAGGTTTTTGAAATACGCTGACAGCAAACAACCAAGTACCCGCAAAATCTATATGCACACTTATTCACGGATGGAGATCTTTGAGGGTGAGCATCTTTCCACACTAAAGTTCGAAGACATAACCAAAGATTGGCTTACTTCGTTTGAGAAATTCTTGTCTGAGACATCACCTTCGCAAAATGCCAGAAACATTCATTTCCGCAACATCCGTGCTGTTTTCAATGAAGCTATTGATGAGGATATTACAACCGCTTATCCTTTCAGACGTTTTAAGATTCGTCCAGTGGCAACTGCAAAACGCAATTTGAA